>DSLFI04102__coassemble_932_pt1 | contig 7404 bp, 8 predicted proteins | sample DSLFI04102__metabat2_low_PE_004 | metagenome-assembled genome bin DSLFI04102 | reverse complement strand
AATATGCTGGCTGACAGTAAATTAAACCAAAAAATCTATCAAACCGCGATGGCCCTTGAAGGATTACCGCGACAATACAGTACCCATGCCGCAGGGGTGATTTTGAGTGATCATGATTTGCGGGAATTTGTTCCGGTGCAAATTGGCGGTGAAGGAATTTACTTGACGCAATTTGCGAAGGAACAGGTTGAAGAAGTCGGCTTGTTAAAGATCGATTTCCTTGGATTGCGCAACTTAACGATTCTGGATAACGCAATTCACTTTGTTAAACGTGATTTTGACCGGAATTTTGACATTCATCAAATCAGTCTGGAAGATCCGCAAACGCTGCAGGTCTTTCAAAAGGCAGACACTGCGGGAATTTTCCAATTTGAATCAAGCGGAATCCGAAACGTTCTGGAACAGCTGCGGCCGCAACGGTTTGAAGATATTGTTTCAACCAACGCGCTGTTCCGCCCGGGTCCAATTCAAAATATTGATGAGTTTATTCGGCGGAAAAACGGCCAGGCGCCGATCACGTACCCGAATCCGCGGTTAAAGCCAATTCTGCAACTGACTTATGGAATCATTGTTTATCAGGAACAGGTTATGCAGGTGGCGTCCGAAATGGGCGGCTTCACGCTTGGCCAAGCGGATTTGCTGCGGCGCGCAATGAGTAAGAAGAAGCAGGATGTAATTGACCGGATGCGGGATCAGTTTATCCAGGGAGCGATGAGCAAAGGATACGCTCAGGCGGATGCGGTTCAAGTTTACGAATTTATTGAACGGTTTGGAAACTACGGCTTTAACCGGTCGCACTCGGTGGCATATTCAAAGTTAGCCTTTCAGTTAGCGTACATTAAATGTCACTATCCGGCGGCCTTTTATGCGGCAGTCTTGAATTCCGTCGTTGGTGCGGCTGAAAAGACACGAAACTATGTGATGGAAGCGCGCGAACGCGGGGTTCAAGTTCATTTACCAGACGTTAATCAAAGTCAAATCTACTTTATTTTAAAGAATCATGAAATTTACTTTGGTTTCCGGAGTATTCGAAAGCTGCGGATCGACTTTATCCAAGCGCTTTTGAATGAACGCAAGGCAAACGGTTATTTCCATGGCTTAGTTGATTTCATTCGGCGCATTGATAATAAGTTTTTGAATCAGGAAACGTTGGAAGCGTTGATCTATGCCGGAGCATTCGATTCATTTGATTCCGATCGCAATCATTTGCTTGCGGAAATGCCAGGAATTCTTGAAGGCATCAAGTTAAGTGGCGGCAACGTTGATTTGTTGAAACAATTAATGCCGAAGAAGACGGCGCCAACAGCCGGGTTATCTGCCAACGAGTTATTGGAAAAAGAAGCCGAATATCTTGGAACGTACGTATCTGGGCACCCGATCGATCAATACCGGAAACTGATTGAAATTTACCGTACGGTGCCGGTCAACCGAATTCAGGTCACGAATTTTGTGCGGACGATTTTGTATGTTAAACACGTTAAGCTGATTCGAACTAAGAACCAGACACAGATGGCCTTTGTCGATGTCAGTGATCCGACCGGCGAAATTGAAATGACGGTCTTTCCGCAACAGTTTGCTCAATTTGGCGGGCTGCTGCATTCGGGCGAAGTTTTAATGATCACCGGCAAGGTTCAAGAACGGAACGGCAAGCTGAATTTGGTTGCCAATACAATTCAACGGGCGGCTGAAATTAGTGATCGCTGTTATTATTTGCGCGTTGATCAGTTGAATGCGCCTTTGCAGCAACAATTATTGCAAGTAATGCGCCAAAATCACGGTTCGGTTCCGGTGATCGTTTACGAAAAACAACGGCAACGAAAAATTGCAATGGAGCAGCAGTACTGGTTAAGTGATTCAGCACAAACCAGGACAAAATTGGTTCAATTACTCGGGAAGGATAACGTTGTCCTTCAGTAAAAAATGGATAAAATTGGTCTAAACCATCAAGTGCGTAGGAACCCTTAAATCCTCCGAAAATCCTTAAATATAATTGAAAATATTTAAAGACAACTAAATTTAAAAGTGATAAGATAGTAATCGGAGAATGTATATTATTAGATTTATTACTCGAGGTGAAAACAAGTGAAACGCATTGGTATTCTTACAAGCGGTGGCGATTCACAAGGAATGAACGCTGCTGTTCGTGCCATTGCTCGTTCTGCAATGAGCGCTGGTCTCGAAGCTTATGGAATCAACTACGGATTCAAAGGGTTAGTTGAAGGTAACATCTTTAAGATGAACTCTAAAGAATTAGACGGCATTATCAATCGTGGCGGCACAATTCTTTATTCAGCTCGTTTCCCAGAATTCGCTCAAGAAGAAGTTCAACTTCAAGGGATCGAACAACTTAAGAAGTTCGGGATCGATGCTTTAGTTGTTATCGGTGGCGATGGTTCATATCACGGTGCTGAAAAACTTACAAAGCACGGTTATAATTCAATCGGTGTTCCAGGAACGATCGATAACGATATTCCAGGAACAGACTTTACAATCGGGTTTGACTCTGCAGTAAATGTTGCAACCGAAGCCCTTGACCGGATCAACGACACTGCAACTTCACACCAACGGACATTCGTTGTTGAAGTTATGGGTCGGGGAGCAGGCGATATCGCATTATGGGCTGGAATTGCTGCAGGTGCGGATGCAATCGTTATTCCTGAACGCGATTATGATATTGAAGCAATCGCAAACAAGATCAAAGAAAACCGTGAAAACGGTAAAGATCACGCTTTGATCGTTCTTGCTGAAGGCGTAATGTCAGCACAAGAATTCAAAGAAAAATTAGATCAATACGGCGACTTTGACAGCCGGGCTGTAACATTGGCTCACATCCAACGTGGTGGTGTGCCAACAGCGAAGGATCGGGTATTGGCAAGCCGGTTAGGCGACTATGCCGTACGTTTATTACTTGAAGGTAAAGGCGGTTTGGCCATTGGTATCCACGACAACAAGCTTGTTGCCACAGATATCATTGACACATTGGAAAACCACAAGCACAAGACAGATGTCTCATTGCTTGACTTAAATGATCGTTTAAGATTCTAATTTGACAGAAGGAGAACTAACTCATGAAAAAGACAAAGATTGTTAGTACACTTGGACCAGCAAGTAACGATTTAGATACAATCGTTAAGTTGATCGAAGCTGGCGCAAACGTATTCCGTTTCAACTTCTCACACGGTGACCACGAAGAACACTTAGGTCGGTTAAACCTTGTTCACGAAGCTGAAAAGAAGACTGGTAAGACAGTTGGTATCTTACTTGATACAAAGGGTGCTGAAATTCGGACAACTGTTCAAAAAGACGGCAAGATCGAATTCCACATCGGCGATGAAGTTCGGATCTCAATGGACGACTCAATCGAAGGTACAAAAGAAAAGATTGCTGTTACATACCCAGGACTTTACGATGACGTTCACGAAGGCGGTCACGTATTGTTTGATGATGGTTTGATCGACATGCAAATCGAAAAGAAAGATGACGCAAACCGTGAATTGGTATGTAAAGTATTGAACGAAGGTGTGTTAGGTTCACGTAAAGGTGTTAACGCTCCTGGCGTATCAATCAACTTACCAGGGATCACAGAAAAAGACTCAAGCGATATCCGCTTTGGTTTGGATCACGAAATCAACTACATCGCTGCTTCATTCGTACGTAAGCCACAAGATATCTTAGATATCCGTGAATTACTTGAAGAAAAGCACATGGAACACGTTCAAATCTTCCCTAAGATCGAATCACAAGAAGGTATTGACAACTTTGATGAAATCTTGAAGGTTTCAGATGGTTTGATGATCGCTCGTGGTGACATGGGTGTTGAAATCCCACCTGAAAATGTTCCTTTGGTACAAAAGTCATTAATCAAGAAGTGCAACGCTGCAGGTAAGCCAGTTATCACAGCTACACAAATGCTTGACTCAATGATCGAAAACCCACGTCCAACACGTGCCGAAGCATCAGACGTTGCTAACGCTGTATTTGATGGTACAGACGCAACAATGCTTTCAGGTGAATCAGCAAACGGTGACTACCCTGTAGAAGCTGTTGCAACAATGGCACGAATCGACGTTAAGGCTGAAAATGCATTACGTCAATACAAGAACTTCTCAATCAACGACTTCGACAAGACAGACGTTACAGAAGCAATTGGCCGGGCAGCTGCAGAAGCAGTTGAAAACTTAGGCATTAAGACAATTGTTGCCGCAACAGAATCAGGCTACACAGCTAAGATGATTTCTAAGTATCGTCCAGATGCAGACATCTTAGCCGTAACATTCGACGATCGTACACGTCGCGGCTTGATGGTTAACTGGGGCGTATATCCAGTTGTTGCTGAAAAACCAGCTACAACAGATGAAATGTTCAAGTTAGCTACAGAAGAAGCTAAGAAGGCTGGCCTTGCTAAGGAAGGCGACTTAATCTTAATCGTTGCCGGTGTTCCTGTTGGCGAAAAAGGTACAACAAACATCATGAAGATCCAATTAGTTGGTTCTGCATTAGTTAAGGGCCAAGGTGTTGGCGAAGAAACAGTTATCGGTAAAGCCGTAATTGCTAAGTCAGCAGACGAAGCTAACAAGAAAGCTGAAGAAGGTTGCGTACTTGTAACAAAGACAACTGACAAGGACTACTTACCAGCAATCGAAAAGGCATCAGCATTAGTTGTTGAAAACGGTGGTTTAACATCACACGCAGCTGTTGTTGGTATCTCAATGGGTATCCCAGTTGTTGTTGGTGCTGAAAACGCAACAGACGCTATCACGGAAGGCGAAACAATCACAGTAGACAGCCGTCGTGGTTCAATCTACCGTGGTGCTTCAAGCACTCTCTAAGATAGAGTTCAAATGAATATCACCGATTAGTTTAAATTGCAAGACGTTGCAAATTAAGCTGAGCGGATTGAAGGTCGTACTCGACGGGGTGCGGCCTTTTTTTGATTTAAAATTTAATTGACAGCCATGGCGGAATCCAGTTTAATATAGGTTAAGAAGATTGGAGGCGAATGTGATGTACGATGTTTTGAAAATCGTTAACTGGATGCGGGTCAAAAACAAGGCCGAGTTAATTGAAAATGAAAATGCAGAAGAACTGACCCAAATGAAAGCAATGAAACTTCTGTATTATGTTCAAGGTGTAAGTCTTGTATATTTAAAGCACCGGATGTTTTCATATGATATTTTAGCTTGGAAATATGGCCCGGCAGTTTTAAAAGTCCATCAAAAATATCAAGGACAACGTGAAATTGTTGGCGAAGTTTCGGAAAGTGATATCGCTGATTATAATGAATTGAGTGCCAATTCCAAGGTTAACGATGTATTAAATACCGTTTGGGATACATTTGGTTATATGTCGGCATCACAGCTTCTGAAACAAACTCACAAGGAGTCACCATGGAGGAATACGAAGCAAAGTGAAGTCATTACTGATGACGAGATGAAGAAATACTTTTCAAAAATTGTGAGTGAATGAGATGAAGATTCGAAGTCCGCAACAAGAAATTAAAACAATAATGGTCAAACGTTATCCGCATCAACGGTTGACGTTTAACTTCTCGCTTATTACACCTGATAAGAATTATGATTTAAAAAATCGCGAAAAAAAGCTCAAGTTAAAACTGGTTCAAGTTTTGGAGAATCTTTCACAAGAAGATAAAGTTGCTTTGCTTGCCCGTGCTAAAAACAATGGTTTAGAAAAAATTTCCAAAAACGAAATTAAGAGTTTAAGGTTACACTCAGAGTTTCAGCATGAACGAAATTCTGACTGTGAGGAAGGATTTTGGATTTTTAGATTATCAAAAAATGGGCGGGTAGTTAGTAAAATTAACCGAAATATTTTCTATATTTTAGCAATTAATTCAAAGTTTAAATTATATGATCATGGTTAATAGTTGACAGTTGAAATCTGTCCTGTATAATATGAATTACAATTAAACGACTAGGAATATAAAGAGCTGGCATAGTGGATACACACGATGACCCAGCAGCAACGTACCTTTCGCGAAGGCAACGTGCTCCAGTGTATAGCGATATTCTTCATGACGTCTGGAGAATATCTCCAGGCGTTTTTTTGTTAGTCAAAGTAATTGAAGGAGGACACGTGAAGAATGGAGTTTACGGTCAAAATGCATGTTGAAATTGAGAAAGCCGATGATTCAAACAACAATCATCCGCATAGCTGGGCAGAAGCGATGATTAAACATGCAAAGAAAGTTAAGTAACTAATGAAATGGGAAAGGGGTTATAAGTGAAGGTTATTAGTTGGAATGCGTCAATGAAGTTTCGGGAGAAGTTCAAAGTGCTTGATGAACGCTACCATGCGGATTTATATATCATTCAGGAATGTGAGGATCCGGCACGGTGCAATAATGCAGCTTACAAAGACTTTGCTCAAAATTATTTGTGGATCGGCGAAAATAAGAATAAAGGTCTAGGTGTATTTGCACGTCCGGGAAAGAAACTGGAAAAGGTTGAACTTGATAGCCATTATTTACGTTACATGTTGCCGTTTAAATTTGAAGGAAAGATGTTTTTCGGAATTTGGGCATATATGCGGTATGTTGAAGATCTTGTTGTTTACTTCTCAATTTATCGCGATTACTTAAAGGAGAAACCAGTAGTAATTGGTGACTTTAATAGTAATGTAATTTGGAATAAGGAACACGGAAACCGAACCTAAACGGTGCTTAATCAAGAGTTCGAAAATGAGGGCTTGAAGTCGATTTATCACGAACTAAATCATGAACAGCAAGGCAAAGAAACGCAAGCCACTTTTTATATGTATCGGCATAATGACCGCCATTTTATATTGATTACTGCTACTGTGATCCAGCTGAGGTAAAGAAGTTTGAAATTGGAAAATTTGATGATTGGGCTGGATTAAGTGACCACATGCCATTGGAGGTTGAATTTTAGTGAAAAAGAAAATAACAGAGGAACAGTTAAATGCGTTAACCGAAGCAGTGCGCAAGGAACTTAAGGAAAATGATTCGGATGTGCTTTACTTTGATGAGTGTGATTATTTTTGGCCACGTGATCAAAAAGGAAATGATATTGAGGCGACTGATTTTGCGGACGATTTGGGGATTAGATTGGGATTATTTACAAGGGTAAATCGCTCAGGAGAACTTGAAATTTATCGAGAATGTTTGTTTTGATTCAAGGTGGTTTGGTCACTTTTGCTCTAATTGCTGTGTTTTTTCAATTCCCAATTGTAATAATTGTAAATATATTTGATTCTAGTTATTTTGTCAGATTGATTATTGCAGCTCTTATGGGAACAGTATCAATTAAAATTTTTATGATGATAAAGAAACGTGGAAAATTAAGTACGTTTGATGAGATTTGAAAATTATATGGGCTATTGTAGAATTTAAAATTCTATTTATTTGACGGATAGTTTAAAAGCAAC
>DSLFI04102__coassemble_821_pt1 | contig 8048 bp, 7 predicted proteins | sample DSLFI04102__metabat2_low_PE_004 | metagenome-assembled genome bin DSLFI04102 | reverse complement strand
GCCTTTTCCCGGTTTTGTTGCTGTGAACGTTGGTCTTGCATCGAAACTACGATCCCGGTTGGCAAGTGCGTCATCCGAACAGCTGATGAAGTCTTGTTGATGTGCTGACCACCAGCCCCTGATGACCGGAAAACATCGACCCGAATATCCTTAGGATCAATTTCGATTTCAACGTCTTCTTCTTCCGGCATTACTCCGACCGTTGCGGTTGAAGTGTGGACCCGGCCAGCTGATTCAGTAACGGGAACCCGTTGAACCCGGTGAGCGCCGCTTTCATATTTTAATTTTGAATAAACGTTTTTCCCGTTAATCAGCAATACGACTTGCTTGAATCCGCCGACTTCGGTTGGAGTTTTATCAACGATTTGAACTGACCAGCCTTGTTTTTCAGCATAGCGGGTGTACATGTTGTATAAATCTGCTGCAAACAAACTTGCTTCGTCCCCGCCGGCAGCTCCCCGGATTTCCATGATGATGTTCTTTTCATCATTCGGGTCTTTGGGAATCAAAAGAATCTTGATTTCTTCTTCAAGCTTTTCCTTTTCCGCCTTTGAATCTGCCAATTCATCCTTGACCATTGATGCCATTTCTTCATCATCTAAGCCGGCATTCAACATTTCCTCATCATCTTTGATCTGCTGCGTAACCTTCTTATACTGGTTGTACTTTTCAACGGTTTCGCGCAAATCGGCCATTTCCTTTGAAAGCTTGGTGAACCGTTGCGTATCAGCAATTACATCCGGATCAGAAAGCAATTCGCCCAGCTCTTCGTAACGGTCTTCAAGCATTTGTAAACGATCAAATAACTTATCCATCTTGTCCTCCATTAAATATTATTCTTCAATATCTTTGCGGATCTCTTCCAGCGGCGGGTTAACGTAGTGTTTCCGGCAAACCGGGAAATACGCTTCGTTACCGCCGATCATGATCTGCTCGCCGTCATAAACCGGCTTGCCATCATGGATTCGAAGGTTCATGGTTGCTTTTTTGGCACAGAACCAGCAAATGGTCTTCATTTCTTCGATCTTGTCAGCATACAGCAAAAGATATTCGGAGCCTTCAAACAACTGATTCCGGAAATCATTCTTTAAGCCAAACGTCATTACTGGAATCCCTAATTCATCAACGATTCGCGTCAATTCAATCACGTGATGTTTTTTCAAAAATTGGGCCTCATCAACTAACACACAGTCGATGTTCTGTTTCGAAGCCACAATTTTATACACATCCGTTTCATCAAAAATCGGAATTGCCGGCCGCCGTAACCCGATTCGGCTTGAGACATATCCGACTTCATCCCGGTTATCCAGCCCGCTTGTTAAAATCACAACGTGCTTGTGCTGTTCCTCATAGTTGTGAGCAACTTTAAGGATTTCAATCGTTTTGCCGCTGTTCATTGCGCCATAACGGAAAAAAAGCTGTGCCATAAACCCATCTCCATAAAAAAGTCTTTCTAAATAAGTATATACGATTTAAAGGCAAAATTCATTCCCTCACTTAAAATTTTCGGTGCTTTAATTATTAATTCGGACATTTATCGCAAATTCAGTTACAATAATTAACAATTTGCATTGACTTTTAGTCCTTTAAGGTTAAAATAGATTAACAATATCATCAAAACACAAATAATTATTGGAGGATCAGTAATGACGACCATCGATTTATGTATTAAAAGCAACCACGTTTTAAATGTCTTCTCTCGGTTATTCGAACCAAATGTCCTCTGGATCAATGACGGCAAAATTATTGCCACCGGCGAATCATCGGCCTTCCATGCCCGGCGGACGCTTGATTATGCTGAGCAATACATCGTTCCCGGATTTATCGACGCTCACGTTCACATTGAAAGTTCCCTTTTAACGCCAAGTGAATTAGCCAAGGTAATTCTGCCGCAGGGAACAACGGGAATCTTCACCGATCCGCATGAAATTGCTAATGTTGCTGGGGCAAACGGCATTCAATACATGATCGATGACTCGCGGCAATCGCTGCTGGACGTTTATACGATGCTGCCTTCCAGTGTTCCGTGCACTCCGTTTGAAGACAACGGCGCAACTTTGACCGCCAAAGAACTGAAACCATTTTACCAGGATCCAACTATCCGCGGCTTAGCTGAAGTGATGGATTATCCAGCAATTTCGTCGAATCAACCTGATATGATTGCTAAACTGAACGACTGTCTTCAAGCCGGCCGGCAAATCGATGGGCACGGGTCTGGACTTTCACGGCACCAACTCGATGTTTACCGGCAACACCAAATTTCGACCGACCATGAAGCAACTACGATCCAGCAAATTCAAGAACGAATTAATGAGGGCTTTTACGTTTTCTTGCGCGAAGGAACCGTTGAACGCGACCTTGAAAATACCGTCGGCGCAGTTAATGAATCCAACGCCAACCGGTTTGCATTTTGTACTGACGATAAATTAGTTGACTCGCTTTTAAATGAAGGCGGGATCAACGACTGCATTCGCAAAGCAATTCACCACGGCTTGCGGCCTGAAACAGCATATACGATGGCAAGTTTTAACGCTGCGCAAGCTCACCAAACCCCTTTCATCGGTGCCCTCAATCCGAATTATCAAGCGGACATCGTTGTCTTAGACGACCCGTATGATGTTAAGATCCACCAAGTTATCAAAAAAGGCCACTTAATTTCAAATCATGATTTTTATACCCAACCGTTATCCTTTGCGAAAAACACAATGAACTTTTCGCTTTCGCCAGCTGATCTCCAACTTCCGCTAAATTCAACTACCGCGAACATCATTCAGGTAATTCCGAACCACATCGAAACCGAACACCTAATCGAACCCGTTTCAATTCATAATGGAAACTTCTGTCCTGATCCTTCCAACGATCAGCTTAAAATGGTCGTCGTTGAACGCCACCACCACACTGGCAAAATCGGCAAAGCAATCGTGAAAGGTTTCAACTTGACTCACGGGGCGTCGCATCCTCAATCGCACACGACTCCCACAATATCATTGCCGTTGGAACAAATGACGCGGATTTATTTGCTGCCATTCAGCATCTTCAAAAAGTTGGCGGCGGAATCACCGTCTTTGCAAATCACCATGAACTGGCAACCCTGCCGCTTCAAATCGGCGGGTTGATGTCAAATCTTTCATATAAAGAGACTGCCCAAAAATTGAACGCGATCACTGCGGCATACCAATCGATCAGCCGGCCGATTGCTTTTAACCCATTTATTACCTTATCGTTCTTGGCGTTGCCAGTTATTCCAACCTTAAAATTAACGGCGCGCGGCCTTTATGACTTTGACCAGCAAAAATTTATCCCTATTGAAGCTTCTATTAATTAAAGGACATAAAAGTGAATTTCAGATTCTATTATGATAAAATGCGAATAGTATTTTAATTTTAGGAGATAGATCAATGGCACTTAAAAGTAAATTGGCAATTGCTGCCGGAAAATCTTCTTACTGGTTTTTGCATAATGTAATGCATGGCGGAACATCGCTTCCAGGCAAGATCACCCTTGCAATTGATCCAGACGTTTTAAAGGAACTCGCAAAGGATTATGAAATCGTGATCGTTACCGGAACCAACGGGAAGACCCTGACAACGGCCCTTACAGTTAAAGTTCTTAAACAAAAATACCCGGAAATTTTGACTAATCCAAGCGGTTCAAACATGAAGCAGGGAATCGTCAGCACATTTTTATCTGCTAAAAAAGTCAAGAACGGTAAAAAAATCGCTGTTTTGGAAACGGATGAAGCCAACGTCCCGATCATCTCACAGTACGTTGTCCCAACCGCTTTCGTTTTAACCAACATTTTCCGGGATCAGCTCGACCGGTTCGGCGAAATCTACACCACATATAATAAGATCCTTCAAGGAATCAAGATGCACCCGCAAGCTAAGATCATTGCAAACGGGGACGAACCGTTATTCCACAATTTGCAGGATCTGCCAAACCAAGTTGTTTACTTTGGTTTTGACAACCAACCGGATCAGGATCAAAAAGCTCCAGCCAATACGGATGGCGTCTTGTGTCCTAAGTGCGACCACATCCTTCATTATTACAGCCGCAGCTACGGCAATTTGGGAAAGTATTTCTGCCCGCATTGCGGATTCGAACGGCCAGAATTGACTTACCGGATGAACGCGATCGTGGATCAAACGCCACAATCATCAACCGTTAAGATCGATGACCATGAATTTACGCTTCACATCGGCGGAACGTATAACATTTACAACGCCCTGGCTGCATACTCTGTTGGGGCTGAATTCAACCTGTTGCCGCATGAAATCACAAAAGCCCTTGGCGCTGATGACAAAAACATCTTCGGCCGGCAAGAAGTTGTTCACGTTGGGGATAAAGACGTAACGATCATCCTTGTTAAAAACCCGGTTGGTCTTGACCAGGTATTGCAAATGATCAAGACGGACAAGAACCCGTTCTCGTTGGCATTCCTTTTAAATGCGAACTATGCTGACGGAATCGACACCAGCTGGATCTGGGACGGCAGTTTTGAAGAATTGCCATTTGACCACATTCCATCTGTGTTGACCGGTGGTGAACGGTATAAGGACATTACTTTCCGGATGCGGGTTGCCGGAGTTCCGGAAGAACATTTTGCCCAACGGCCCGACTTGAAAGAAGCCGTCAACTACATCAAACAAATGCCGACAAAACACGTTTACGTTTTGGCAACCTACACTGCAATGCTGCAATTACGCAAGATGCTTGCTGACGAAGGTTACATCAAAGGAGGAATGGAATAATGCAATATCATTTGAATTTAGCCCACCTCTATGGTGATTTGCTTAATACTTACAGCGACATTGGCAATATTTTGGTTTTGAAATACTACGCCAAGCAAATGGATACCGATATTGATGTTCAAATCATTTCTTTAGATGATGACTTTGATCCGGATAAATTCGACTTTGCCCTTTTCGGTGGTGGTCAAGATTATGAACAAACGATCGTTTCCCGGGATTTACCAAATAAAGCGGCAGCGATCAAAAAGTTCATCAACGATGATAAACCAATGCTTGCGGTTTGCGGCGGCTATCAACTGCTTGGTCAATACTACATTGGTGCGAATGGCAAAAAGATTCCGGGTGTCGGCGCCCTGCCGCATCGGACTGAAACCCAAATCAATAACCGGTTCATCGGCGATATTCGAATCAAAAATGAAGAGACCGGCGAAGAATACCACGGCTTTGAAAATCACAACGGGGTAACATTCCTGGGTGAAGGCGAACGCCCTCTTGGAAAAGTGATCGAAGGTCATGGGAACAACGGCCAAGATGGTTCTGAAGGTGCAATTTATAAAAACGTCTTCGGAACATACTTCCACGGACCAGTTCTCGCCCGGAACGGAAACCTTGCCAAACGGTTCTTATTATTAGCCTTGAAAAAGAAATATCCCAATGCTGACTTTAGCCAACAAGAAGCATTGGAAATTAAACCAACATATTAGAAAAAACGGTTGCGCAATCGTGCGCAACCGTTTTTTTATGCGAAATTATTTTAAAAATTTATTCATTTTATCTTCTAGGAACTTAATTGCATTCTCATAATATGAAATACCATACTCTAAAGTTACTTCTTGCAAGTCCTGCATTCCCTTTTCTTTCCAATGTTGATAATTTTTTTGAATAAATTCTAATTGAGTTCGTTTACGTTCAATTTCGTGCGAAAACAACTCTACTATTTGATCATTAGAAAGATTATCTCCTCCAAAATATAATCGCAAAAGAAAATCTGATTTGATCGATTCCGGGACAACATCTGAAGCCATATACTTTTCAAATTCTTCCTTGCCTGCATCTGTTATTGAATAAACGTTCTTATTCGGCTTTCCATTTTGGATTACTTGTTTCTTTTCAATCATTTCTTCTGCTTCTAACTTTCTTAGTGTCGGATAGATCATTCCGTACGTCCCGTCATAGAAAAAGGAAAGTTGATTTTTTAACACATCATTGATTTCATATCCTGTTTTTGGCGAAAGATTCAAAATTCCTAAAATTACGTCTCTACCCCGCATAATACCTTATCTCCTCCGATTATCATTTGTCTATATTAATAATGTTAATATAGACAAATTCAAGATACAACCCAAATTTTTTATTGACATTTATATTGTTTTAATTAATACTATCATTGTTAATATTAATTATGTTAGGAGAAAAAGAAATGAAAAGAACTAGAATTATCATCGCGTGCTGCATCGGTATCTTTCTCTGTATGCTTGATACAACAATTATGAATATTGCATTACCGGCTATTCAAAATGGATTACATGTTCCTTTAAACCAACTTTCGTGGCCGTTAAACATTTACACAATTCTATTTGCATCGTTAACAATTCCCCTGGGAAAACTTGCAGAAAAGATTGGAATGAATAAGTTCTACTGTATTGGATTATGTTTGTTCGTTGTCGGATCATTTGTTTCAGGATTTAGTTCAAGTTTAAATATCTTAATCCTAGGGAGAGGAATTCAAAGTATTGGAGCGGCTACTGTATTCCCACTTTCAATGACAATTGGAATTAATACTACACCGATTAAATCAAGGTCGAAGGTCATTGCTGCATTAGGGGTAACTCAAGGACTTGCTGCAGCTTTAGGACCTGTCATTGGTGGAATCGTTACTCAGTTTTTCGGTTGGAAATGGATTTTCTTTATTAACGTCCCTTTGATGATAGTCGCACTTCTTCTTTGTCTAGCGTCCTTCAACTTTAGAGAAAAGCGTCTTGAAAGTAAAATTGATATTTTAGGTGCTGTTATTAGTATTATTTCACTTTCTACACTTACCCTCGCCTTGGTTCAGGGAAGAGAATGGGGCTGGAAGAGTTCAACTATTCTTTGCTTATTTGGAATATCATTTATTTCTTTTATTTTATTTATCCTATGCGAAAAGAAGTCTAAACATCCAATGATTCCATTAGATCTCTTTAAAAATAAAGAATTTAATGGCGCAGCTTTATCAATTGTCTTGAGTAATTTGTTCTTGGTTGCTGTAACGGTTGTTTTACCTACATACTTTACTAAATTACAAAATAAGACTGAACTTGAAGCAGCCCTGCTTGTTACTCCTATCTCAGCGATGATCTTTATTTTTTCACCGATTGCAGGAGTCTTAATTGATAAAATGAGTCCCCGTAAAATCATTGGTAGCGGGTTTACCCTTATGGCAATTGCATTTATTATGTTTTCTACTATCAACATGAATAATTATAAAATTGTCGTTATTGCCTGCATCTTACTTGGTGCTGGTTACGGAATTATCGCTGGGCCTAATACCGTTTTGGCAGCTTCAAATTTTACCGGAAAACTACTAAATGCTTCTCAAAGTGTTGCCGGCGTTTTACGTGAAGTTGGCGTTGTCTTAGCTGTTGCAATTTATGTAACTGGGCTATATAACAACGTTGCAACCGCCAAGACCAACAGTATTGATCATGTTTATGTTGAAATAAACCAACTTGATATTCCAAATGCCAAAAAGAAAATCGTTGCTAATAAATCTGTAACTTCCATCAAAAATGAGAATACTAATGGCAAAACCGCTACAAAACATTTTACAAATAACGAAATCCATAACTTGGTTGAACAAAATTATGAACAAATAATCAAACAAAAAGAAAATCTCCCTGCATCAGTTAAACAGCATATTTACGATACAGTTAATACTAAAGTTAATCGCAAAGTTCAACACATAAATTCTGAAATCAATGAAAAGATCGCAAATATTAAACAGTATACTCATGATCAATTTAATAAAGCATTTGTCAAACTCTACCGGTATAGTACACCTTTTGTTATTATTTCTATATTTAGTTATCTGTTATTTGATAAAAAGAGAATTGATTCTTCAAAAGAATATTCTGAAGTGGGAGAATCTGATTCAATCAACTAATTAAAAAACGGCTACGGTAATTAAAACCGTAGTCGTTCTTTTTATGCCTTCGTAATATACACATATAATTCAGTTGTTGAAAACCCGATCGAGTACTTGATTCCATTGTTGATAATCGTCTTCGACGTTGTCTGGGTTTTATCCTGATTCTTCGT
>DSLFI04102__coassemble_686_pt1 | contig 9299 bp, 9 predicted proteins | sample DSLFI04102__metabat2_low_PE_004 | metagenome-assembled genome bin DSLFI04102 | reverse complement strand
ATTTTAGGAAGTATTTTCCTGGCAACGACTGGGGCTGAAGCCTTGTATTCTGACATGGGACACGTTGGCCGGCGAAACATCTACATTACCTGGCCATTCGTTTACCTATCATTGATTTTGAACTACTTCGGTCAAGGGGCTTGGATCATTCACCAAATCAAACACCAAACCGTAACGTCAAACATCAATCCGTTTTACGATATGCTTCCGCACTCGGTTTACCTTGTCGGGGTTATCATTGCAACTTTGGCCGCGATTATCGCTTCTCAAGCTTTGATCACCGGGTCATACACCTTAGTTGAAGAAGCAATCGGATTGAAGATCTTACCACGATTAAAGGTTTACCATCCAAACGTGTTGAAGGGTCAGATCTACATCGGAGTTGTTAACTGGATTCTGTGTGTGATCACTTTAAGTGTTGTCTTCTTCTTCAGAACATCTGAACACATGGAAGCCGCTTATGGATTGGCAATCACGTTGACAATGCTGATGACGACGTTCCTGTTATTCGAATACATTCGCGGCCGGTGGTCAACGCCGCTTGCGCTAACGTGTCTGCTGTTCTTTGGCACGATTGAAACGATCTTCTTCATTTCAAGTTTAGTCAAGTTCGTTCATGGTGGTTACGTTACAGCATTAATTACCGCTGTTTTGATCTTTATTATGGTAATTTGGTACTACGGTAATCGTGTTCGGGACGATTTAATGGACGCTACCGAAGAAGTTTGCCTGGACGATTACGTTGATCAATTAGTTGCCCTTTCACAAGACGAAAGTATTCCATTGTACATGAGCAACTTAGTCATGTTAGCCAAGGTTAAACCCAACCATAAAGTTAAACGGGAGATTCTGTATTCAATTTTGGATAAGCAACCTAAACGGGCAAAGGTTTACTGGTTCGTAACTGTCAACACGACCAACGAACCGTATACAAACTACTACACCGTTGATATGATGGGAACCCGGAACGTTGTTAACTTGCAGCTTTACCTTGGATTCAAGTCAAATCACAGTTTGAACCTTTACTTACGGCAAATCGTTAATGACTTGATGGATCAAGGAGTCATTGATGAACAACCGCAAGAATACACCACCACACCTGGACGGAAGGTCGGCGACTTTGTCTTTGTCTTGATTCGGGAATTACTTTCACCGAACACCAACCTTTCACCATGGAAACGGTTCTTGATTTCATCACGGATCTGGTTACAGAACCATTCAACTAGTCCGGTTCAATGGTTTGGGCTTGAATTTAGTGACGTGAAGGTCGAACGGGTCCCGCTTTACTTAAAGAAGCGCCAGATGCCGTTTGTTAACCAGCAAAAGATCATTAACGCTGAACTTCCAGATGAATCTGAAGAATAATTGTTTAAATGAATAATAAAAAAGCTTGCCAAGGTGGCAAGCTTTTTTGATTGTTAAAATTACGGTTCCTGATAGTTTTGGGCAATTGTATTCCAATTGTCGCTTCCAGGAGCTCCCTGTTGCAAGTACCCTTGAGCGTTGATTCGATACCATCCAATTGTCGGCGTGGATTCCGGATCAGCATGAATACTCTTCATAAATGCACTTTGGTGATTTTCTTGAACCTGGATCTCAACGCATCCCTGATCATCGGTACTTTGATTAAAAATAAATGCGTCCTGATCTGCCGGCGTCAACGGCGGTTCATCCGTATTATTTTTATTCCAGTCCGCCATGATATTAGCATAGACCCACTTATTAACTTGTTGGGTCGTCAGGTTCTTTGTATTAACATCCGGCATGGTTTGAATTGCCGTTTGTCTTCCTGAACTGGCACTTGCAGCTGTCGAAGAAGCAGCCGTTGTTGCCGGGGCTTTTTTAGCAACTGAAGAAGCCTTTTTCTCCGTCTTAGGCGAAGTTGAAGTCGGCGACTTAGATGAATGCTTCCCCGTCGCCTGCGCAATTCCAAAAAGCACAAGAATTAAAATTAGAATAATTGCAATTACAAGGTAAATCACTTTGCGCTTTCGTTTACTACTCTTCTCCTTTGCGGCCTCCCGCGTCATTGGCTGATCTTCATCAGCTGTTAACTTCGCCCCGCATTGTTTGCAAAACTGATTATGCGGTTGATTTTCAAATCCACACTGCGGACATTTTTTCATTGATCCATACTCCTTTATTTTTTATCTCGTGGTCCAACCCATCCGGCGATATCTTCCGGATGAAAATCATACGTCAATTTCTTTCCGTATGCTGCTTCATACGCTGCTTTCTTTTGCTCGTAGTCCTTTTCCATCATCCAGATACTGTTCTCCCGGGCTGATTTATGCGGATCAGGGGAAATTATCGGCAAAATGTGTAACGTCGCTTTGACGCGGTGAATTTGCCCCTTCGCGTTGGGCTCAAAACTTTCAAGGTCATGCAGCTCAACAAAGCATGAGATGATCGGCGCTCCGGCTTGGGCCGCATAATAATATGTTCCCCGCTTAAACGGTCGCGGTTTCCGGTAATTAAACCACATTTCTTCTTCAGGATAGATCAAAATGTAGTTTCCAGCATCAATCGTTTGTTTGATCAATTTCGGAAAAGTTCGGCCTAAATATTCAATACTGGTATTTAACGGAATGATATCAACGTTGTTTAAAAGAAATCCGACAAGTCCCTTCATTCCAAAATTAGTATCCTGACTAACAATGTACAACCGCTTATGAAGCTTTTCCGTCATTTTACGGATAATTGTATTCTCCAACGGATTAAAGTGATTGCTGGTAATCACCGCGCCCTTATGCGGATCGAGACCCTTAAGGTTTTCCCAGCCGACAATTTCCGTTTTCGTGTTTTCTGCCCAGGTAACTGCCCGGTAAATTGTTCGCGCAACAACATTTTCTGCTTTTCCAAATAAAGTCTTGCGGCGGTCAAAGTACTGGCTGATCAGCTCCAACCGCTCCTTATTCGATAACTGCGGATCGTCAACTTCAACCTTTTTATTGAAGTTTCCGTCCTTAATATTCTGCTTAATATTCGCGATCACTTGATCCCGATTCGGAAAAATTAACATAACTTAATTCGTTCTCCTTGTGCAATAACCTTTTTAAATGTTCCTTCCGTTGCCGGCAATGCCGCTGCTCGTTCCATCAGCTTATCAAGTTTTTCAACTTCGCCGCGGCGTTGTTCGTCCGTAAAGTTGTCCTTTTCAGCATGGATCTCCTGGGCGTAAGGCGTTGCGTCCGCATATTTCCAGAAATAATTTTCATACATTATATTATCAAAGTGCCATGGTTTATAAAACAAATTATAGTGGACCAATTGGGGAGCTGTCAGTTTTTCAGCATCATACTGATGATCTTTTGGCATTGCATTCCACGTTTCATCAAGATATAAAATGCGGTCGCGACACATCATATTCAAGTAATCCTGATCGGGTGCAATGCAGGCAAAGTAGTGCTTATTCATTACATTGAGAAAGTGTTCCGTAAAATGTTCTTCACGAAGGGCTTTCATATTGATCAGCAGCACCCCCGAATTAATATACGTCTTATATGGAATTCCAAGGGCGCCTTCAATGTATTTGATCATCCCCGGAACATGCCAAATTGAATGATCCGGCGCAGCCCCAATCAAGTTATTTCCAAGGTCGATCCGATATAAATCAGCCAAATTACCAGGAACGACCGCATCGCAGTCAAGGTAAATTGCCTTATCATATTCTGGAAATTCATCGGCTAAGAACAGGCGATAAAAAATAGACAATGTAAAGAAATCAAGCCGTAAATAATTTTCTTCCCGGTTAGCAATGCGACTCAGATCAGCCTTTAAGAAATGCGTTTCAACCTCAACATTAGCGGTCGCCATTCCTTCAAGTTTTTGCCGGTTTGCGTCACTTAATCCGCGATGAATGATCCAAATTTTGTAATGGTCTTGGGGCGCCGCATTTTCAATAATCGACCGGATCATTACACTTGTATACTTTGCAAAACCGTCATCAATGGTTAAAAATAATGGAATAACTTCATTTTTCATTTTTATTCGCCTTCTTATTTTGCCAAATTCGGGACTAACTGTTGATATTCATTTAAAATATCATCATATTCATGAATTCCAAGAACATCATGAACTTGCTGAACTTCCCACGGTTTGATCGTTTGGATCTTGAATAGTGGGAAAAACTTAAAACTCGTTGTAAAATGCTGGAAAACGGTATCGGCATGCAACCGGTGCTGTTCGTTATACTTCCGCGGGGCGATCCGTTTCGCCTGAGCCAACTTATTGAGCGCTGACTGATCCGGCATAAACATCCAGCGCTTCACACACCTTTCCCGTGCCCGTTCAAACAATTTGGTTTGGTTGATTTTTTCCATATTTAACAAAAGTACCCCGGAATTGATGTAATCCAAGTGCGTTAAACTATGATGGAAAAACCAGCGGCCATAATAATCCAGCACCCCGACAAATTCAACATCGGTAATATCTTGGTGATAAAATTCACGCGGATCTCTCCGACAAACAACATCGCTATCAAGATAGAGTAATCTCGCTGGCAGGTCAGGAAGTTGATCGGCAAAGAGCCGTAACATTGCATACGGGGTAAAACGCGTCCCCATATTCTTTCGCGGAATTTGCCGTTCAAACAAGGCCGTGCAGTCATACTTCTTAACAAAACTATGCCGATTGGTCCGTTGCACTAACTGATTCAAAAATGAAATCGTCCGATCAGGAATTGCATGGTAATCCTTTTCTGCGGTATGAAGCTCCATTGTCATAATGTAAATATGAAGTTCATCTGGTTCATGTTTCAGCAGTGACAAAATCGAAATCAATAATCCGTCTTGAATATTTTGATCACCGCAATATAGAAGATTCATGCCGTTAATTTCACTTTTCCTTTCGTTTGACATACTTAACATATTCAACGTCGCTTAACGCCGCCCGCTTTTCCATTTGCTGCTTAACGTCCTGCATTAATTTCCGCTGCCGCTCTTTCCGCGGAAGGGTCGAATCAGGATAAATTGGGCCATCCAAATACGTAATCATTTGCGGTCGGTTTCCTCGCCGCGCTTTTTGATAAGTGTTGGTCATTACAAACGATGGCGCGTTCGTTGTGATTGGAAAATGGAAAGCAGCTTCTGAAAACGGCCGGACTCCCGTGTAATACGGCCACACATGGGCTTCGGGATACACCGTTACAAAATCACCCTTTTTGATATGATAATCAACTGCCTTAATTAAAGAAGGAAGTTGATGAATATCTGACGGAATCGGCATTGCCCCGCCATAGGGAAGCAACGGCCCGATGATTGGCATTCCTAAGTTAGCTTGGGCACAAATTACATAGTACTTACGGGCCCCTCCTGCAAGCATTGGCAAAAAGACATCACCCACCGGCTGCGTATGATTAGCATAAATAAAATATCCTTGACCGCGATATGGTTTGAGGACGTCTAAGTTCGCAAACCGTTGCCTTAAGACCAGCTTGTTAAAGCCGTATCCAAAGGCTTTGGCCCCAGCTGATATCACGGTTGCTAAAAAATTAAATTGCCAATCAGTTCGAATCCACTTAAAGTTGTCTTTAAGCTGATAGTTCTGGTCGGCAGTTTCAACCAAGTCTTCATCAAACCCAGTAAAATATTGAATCTTGTTTTTTGCCAAAATCCGATCCCGTCCTTAATTTCAGACTATTCTCCTTTTAAGTATGATACCCAAATTAGCAATCATCGTCAAACTGACGGGCTTTGATATGCTATAATTAGCATGATTTTAGATTCAGAAAATTAGAAATACGAGGAACAAGATTGAAAAAACAACAGTACATTAAATTAATTTCACATAACGACTTAGACGGTTTTGGCGCTCCCCTTCTTTTGGAGGCCTTACAACCTGAGTTATTCAGTAACGTGACGTTTGATTTAACAACGTGTTCGGCTGGCCGGCTTGACCAGGAACTTGAACGTTTCTTCCGCCAACCCGATGTTCAAAAGTACAGCGATATTTACATTATGGATATGACGCCTGACAGCGATTATTCATTCCAACAACTTGAACAGCATTTTGCAAACCACTGGCTGATTTTTGATCACCATGAAAGCGAAGAAGAGCTGCGTCAAAAGTATGCTGCCAATTGTATTTCACCCGCTAATCCGGCAATCAATCCCAGTGCCGTGAGTCTTGTATGGGACTGGGTCAGCAAACAGGTCAACTTTGCCAACGTTCCGACTGCGCGCCAACAGGAATTGCAAGAAATCGTCGAACTGATTCGGGCATATGATACCTGGGATTGGCAAAATGACCCAAACATGAGTAACGAGGAACGCAAAGCAGCTGACGAATTAAATCAGCTTTTCTGGTTTTATCCGTTAAGCCAGTCCCAATCATTTGTAACGAAGGTCTATCAAACGGGTTGGAAACAGTATCATGACCAAAACACATTATTGATCAATACCTTAAATGGCCGCCGGCAACGCTACCTTGACAAGCATCTCAAAAACGTTGTTGAGTTTTCCGTTGACGGGCATTCATTCGGCGTTGTTTATGCCAGTGATTTCAAATCTGAAATTGCCCACGCCCTGCTTCAACGGCACGATGTCGAAGCGGCATTGGTGATCGACGCGCACAGCGTTTCGCTTCGAAGCAACGGTCAATTGGATGTCGCTGAATTTGCTGCTAAGTATTTCAACGGCGGCGGCCATGCTGATTCAGCAGGCGGCGTTTTACCGCTTAATCCAATCGAAGAAGCCGAAAAGAAAATCGTGGAAGCCGTCAAACAACAAGCACAAGTCAATGCTGAAACGCAAACTCAGGCTGACGAAAATCTCGGCAACCTCGCCGATTCAATTTCCGAAGAAGCGGCCGCTAAACTTGCTGCCCTTTTCAAAGATAAATAAGAGGAAAATAGCATGATCAAAGAAATTATCCATGACGTTCATTTTTTATCACAAAAATCAACGCCGGCAACTTCAGCTGACATCCAAGCGGTTCAGGACTTGAAAGCAACGTTTATTGCCAATTCTGACCGGGCTGCCGGGTTAGCTGCCAACATGATCGGCATTCATAAGCGAATCATCGTGTTCGGCCTTGAAAAGCTTCCCGTAATGATGATCAATCCCGAAATCGTTGCGCAAAATACCCCTTACCAGACAACGGAAGGCTGCTTATCGCTTGATGGCGTTCGGCCAACGCAACGGTTTAAGCACATCACGGTTAAATTTCAAAACGAACAGTTCCAATGGCAAACCCAAGAATTTACCGATTTAATTGCTGAAGTCATTCAACATGAAATCGATCATTGTAATGGAATTTTGATTTAAAAATAGGCTGCAGCCCTTCAAGGACCGCAGCCTATTTCTTATCTTAGATTAATCTTCTGTTTTTTCCTTCACTTTATTTGTTGCTTCCGCTTTTTGCTGTTTTTCAAGTCGGTGAGCCATCAAGAACGTGGTGATCATGATGACACAAATGACCGCAACGGCTGAATACAGCACGAGCATACATTCGGAAACAAAAATTTTGGCATTGATGCAATATCCAATTCCGGCATGGACCTTCGCCAACAAAACAAATAACGCCAAGTCACTCCCAAACATTCCGAAGAACAACGTGTTAAAGGTCATTCCCATGATTTGCGAGCCAATGTTGCTTCCGCTTTGATAAAGCTTTTTCTTGGTAATATCAGGGTTTTGATCGATAATTTCTTGCAAGCCGCTTGAAATGGCGATTGCTGCTTCTGAAATTGCCCCCAGCGTACTTAAAATCGCCGTTGAGATTGCCAACTTTTCAAAGTTGATTCCAATCAACAAGTTGAACGCTTCGATTTCATCTGACTGTTCCGTTGAAAAGCCTTTGATCTGCGCCCAGTGATCCATTGGAACGATCATGATGATCATGACGACCAAGACAATGATCGTGGCTTCAAACGCAATGTTGGTTGAGCGATCATCACTGTTTCCCATATAAATGGTCGTTGCTAAAATACAGATTCCCGCAAACAACGAAACCAGCAATGGTGGAAAGCCGCTTGAAATTAAGATAACGGTTACGAATAAAATTCCGAAGTTCAGCAAAACACTAAAGAACGATGACGTTCCTTGTTTTCCACCAAAAATCATCATCAAAACTGCTAAGACGATCGTTAATGCTAAAATTGACGGCATTAGTCAGCCCTCCTTCCGCTTAAGAAACGCGAACAGAGGAAACTTGCAGTTGGAATCACCAGGGTAATTCCAATCCCACTGATCAGTGCTTGAGCAACTCCAAGGCCCATTGCCCACGCGAAGGTATACCCGTAAGTATTTCCTGTTCTGAAGTAGAGAACGGCAATTGCAAATGTTTCAGCAAAGAAGATCATTAACAGAACGTTGATAAGCGGTCCCATGATTGCATGACCAACTCCTTGTCCTGATTTAAACAACTGCTTGGCTGAAATCTCCGGCTGCGTCCGTTTGAGTTCAAACAATGTTGAAACGATATCGGTCGATGCATCCAAAACTGCCCCTAACAGTCCAATAATCGTTGCCGACAAGAAAAGCTGTTCTGGTTGCTGGGTCGCGTAATCAAGCGCTTCATAATGGATTCCATTATTCCCTGTCAAATTCAGAATCCCGACTCCGATCGCCATTGCCATCGTCGTTCCAATTACAATTGACAGGAATGAAACCAGCGTTTGCTTATTCCACCCGATAACAAGAATCAGTGATAACCCTGTAAATAACACCGCACTGATTGCAAACAACCAGAAGAAATTCGTAAAGTCAAAATCAACGTCCATCTGAACGAAAATTAAGAAAATCACAAAGTTAATTGCCACACTTAACAATGCCCTTAATCCTTTTGCATGCATTGTGAGGTAAAGTAATCCAACGACTAACCAAAGCATCATTACTAAGTATGTATCGCGCTTATAGTGCGAAATGACCGCGGTCAGTTTGCCACCATCGTGGTGCAGCTTCAAGAAGACCTGTTGCCCCTTGAAGTATTCCTGATCATAAGCGCCTGACTTGGAGAACTGATTCTTCAAGTGGATGATTTCGCCCTTGCGCGAACCATTCATGATTTTAAGCGTTAATGATTGCTCGGTTGTTTCGTCTTTATTTTCGTATGCGTCTTCGGTTTGAACCGGTTTGGCGTTTTCAACCTTAATGACCCGTCCAATATCTTGTTTGTACAAAAACGCATCATGCGAAGTGAAGAAGTAAAGTACTAATCCACTTAACAAAAGAACAATTACCTCAATCAATGTTCTTTTTTTACTCATAAATATCACCTCGATGACAACCTCTAAGATAGCATTCATTTAAATAAAATAAAAGTGATATTCATGTTAAATTTTGAACACAAAAAAGAAG
>DSLFI04102__coassemble_654_pt1 | contig 9504 bp, 9 predicted proteins | sample DSLFI04102__metabat2_low_PE_004 | metagenome-assembled genome bin DSLFI04102 | reverse complement strand
CACACTGTTTTTATTTCAAATTATCAGATTTTACATCATACCGCCCATGCCGGCATCTTGTTGAGGAGCATCCTTCTTTTCTTCTGGCTTGTCAGCAACAACTGCTTCAGTTGTTAATAACAATGCTGATACGGATGCGGCATTTTGAAGAGCTGAACGGGTAACTTTAGTTGGGTCTACGATTCCAGCTTCAACCATGTCTTCCCACTTGTCTGCGGCTGCGTTGTAACCAATACCGTCTTTTTGTTCTTTAAGTTTTTCAACAATTACAGAACCTTCAAGACCTGCGTTTTCAGCGATTTGACGAACTGGTTCTTCCAAAGCACGTTTTACAATGTTGATTCCAGTTTGAACGTCGCCTTCTTCTTTCAATGCAGCAACATCCTTGATGGTATTTACTAATGCTGTTCCACCACCAGGAACGAAGCCTTCTTCAACGGCTGCACGAGTAGCGTTCAAGGCATCTTCGATCCGGTACTTTTGTTCTTTCAATTCGGTTTCAGTTGCGGCACCAACCTTGATTACAGCAACTCCGCCAGCTAATTTAGCTAACCGTTCTTGCATCTTTTCTTTATCAAAGTCAGATGTTGTTTCAGCAATTTGCTTCTTGATTTGGGCAACCCGTTCTTCGATCTTGTCCTTGTCGCCTGAACCTTCAACAATTGTTGTGTTTTCCTTTGTAACAGTTACCTTTGCAGCTGAACCTAATTGATCGATCGTTGTGTCTTTCAATTGTAAGCCAAGGTCATCTGTGATTACGGTCCCGCCTGTCAAAATAGCGATATCTTGAAGCATTTCTTTCCGGCGATCGCCAAAGCCAGGAGCCTTAACGGCAACAACGTTGAATGTTCCCCGAATCTTGTTCAATACAAGAGTTGGTAATGCTTCACCATCAACGTCGTCAGCGATGATCAATAATGGACGACCTTGTTGAACAACTGATTGTAACAATGGTAAGACTTCTTGAATGTTTGAAATCTTCTTGTCAGTGATCAAGATGTATGGATTGTCTAAGTCAGCTTCCATCTTGTCTTCATCAGTTACCATGTATTGTGATAAGTAACCGCGATCGAATTGCATTCCTTCAACAACGTCTAATGAAGTATCAATTCCCTTTGATTCTTCAACGGTGATTACCCCATCGTTACCAACCTTTTCCATCGCATCAGCAATAAACTTGCCGACTTCTTCGTTGGCAGCTGAAATTGAAGCGATTTGTTGGATATCACTCTTTGATTCAACCTTGTGTGACATCTTGTGTAATGAATCAACGGCTGTCTTCGTTGCCTTTTCGATTCCTTTCCGGATTCCAACAGGGTTAGCTCCAGCAGTAACGTTCTTCATTCCTTCGTTTACGATTGCTTGAGTCAATACCGTTGCAGTTGTTGTTCCGTCACCGGCAATATCATTTGTCTTTGAAGCAACTTCAGCAACTAACTTAGCACCCATGTTTTCAAAGTGGTCTTCTAATTCGATTGCCTTAGCAATTGTAACCCCATCATTGGTAATTGTTGGAGCACCATATGATTGTTCCAAAACAACGTTGCGGCCTTTAGGACCAATTGTTGATTTAACTGTGTTAGCTAATTTATCAACACCTGCAAGCATCTTTGCACGTGCATCTTCTGAAAACTTAATTTCTTTTGCCATAAAATATCACCTCTAAGTAAATTTAATTAGTCTACGATTGCCATGATGTCGCTATCACGGACAATTAAATAATCTTCACCATCGTACTTAACTTCAGTACCTGCATATTTATCAAATAAAACTTTATCGTCAACTTTTACACTAGGAACAGCCTTTTGACCGTTATCTAACATCTTACCATCGCCAACTGCGATTACTTTTCCGGTTTGTGGCTTTTCCTTAGCATTGCTTGCTAAAACGATTCCGCCAACTGTTTCTTCTTTTTCTTTTTCAACTTTTAAGACTACACGGTCTCCCAATGGTTTAAGCACAATAAATCCCTCCATTTTTTAGCACTCGATAGTTCTAAGTGCTAACTGATTACAATTATTACTATATACGCTTTGTTTCTAAAAAGCAAGGATTTTTTATCACTCGAACCCCGAGAGTGCTAATTTAATTTTTGATGATTACTGAAACATGCTACAATACAAGTAAATTCACAATAACGAAAGAAGTTGAACTCATGGCAATTGAGAAGAATTCACTCTCAATTTTGATTGGCTACCTCGCCTTAATGATCGCCCAAATGCTTGCGCAGAAACTTTGCTGGGGAACCCAGATGCTTTACCCCGTTTTAACCGTCATCGGTCTGCTTGGAGCATTGATTATTTGGAAGCTAAACCAAAAATACAGTTATCAAAATATCATTGAAGAAAAGCAATCTAACCTTAAAAAAATTATTTTATGGGGATTAAGCGGTGCGTTGCTGGTCATTTTAGGTCAGGCAGTAACCTTAACGCTTGCCCACGTTCTTTTTCATCAATCACTGATTTCGCAAAATACGAATGCCTTGATCACTGTTTTTCATCATTCGCCAATTTATCTGCTTGATATCGTGATTGCGACCCCCATTGTTGAAGAATTGATTTTCAGAAAAATCTTCTTTGGAAACTTAACTTACTATTTTAAGCCATGGATCGCCGCGATCATTTCAAGTTTTCTCTTTGTGATTGCCCACCATGATAGTCATTTTCTCACGTATTTTGTTATGGGATGTATTTTTGAATTCATCTATTATAAAGCACACGATATTCGGGCATCAATGGTCGCCCACGCGGGATTAAATTTAATTACCCTTCTTTTATGGGGAATTCACTAAAAAGAATTTGACGTGATAAAATAGGAAACAGGACTTTTTAGAAAGCAGGTGACATTTTGCTCCTTCTTCAAGCACAACACGTCGCACGCCACTTTGGAGCGGATGTTTTATTCGAAGACGTTAACCTTGATATTCAGGATCACTCCCGGATCGCCCTTGTCGGCCGGAATGGTGCTGGAAAATCAACCCTGATCAAAATGATTATCGGTGAACAAGAACCGAGTGAAGGCCAGATCGTAAAGAAAAAGGGCCTTTCGATCGGCTATCTCGCCCAGAATACCGGTTTAGAATCTAATCAAAAAATTTATGATGAAATGGAAAGTGTTTTCCAACCATTAATTGAAATGGAAAACCAGATTCATCAGCTTGAAAGTCAAATTGCGGACCCGAATGCCGATTCGGAATCAGCAGCTTACCAGCAGCTTTTGAAAAATTATGATCAGCTGATGCACGACTTTAAAGAACAAAACGGCTATGGCTATGAAAATGAAATTAAAGCTGTTTTACACGGATTAGGCTTTGAAGATTCCGACTTTGACCGTCCTGTCAGTTCACTTTCCGGTGGTCAAAAGACCCGGTTGGCCCTTGCCAAACTCTTGCTTGAAAAACGCGACCTCCTGATCTTGGACGAACCAACAAACCATTTGGACATTGACACCCTTACCTGGCTTGAAGGTTACATCCAAAATTATACGGGCGCATTGCTGATCGTTTCGCACGACCGGTACTTTTTAGACCGGATCGTCAACGAGGTCTACGAAATCAGCCATCATAAGTCAAGTCACTATACCGGCAATTACAGCCAATATATTAAAGAAAAAGATGCCCGGCTAAAAGCTCAATGGAAAGCGTATGAAAAGCAGCAAGCCGAAATCAGCCACCTTGAAGACTTTGTTAATAAAAACATTGTCCGGGCTTCAACAACTAAACGGGCTCAAAGCAAACGCAAGCAACTTGATAAGATCGACCGGCTTGAACGCCCCGAGGGATATGAAAAAGGTCCCCACTTTGAATTCACGAGTGATCAGGAAAGCGGCGACATCGTTCTTCAAGTTGAAGACGGCGCCATTGGTTATGACCAGAAAATTCTTGCTGAACCAATCAACTTTGAGCTGCGGAAACACAAGGTGCTTGCCATTGTCGGGCCAAACGGAATTGGAAAATCAACCCTTCTGAAGAGTATTTTAGGGCAAATTCCATTTATTAAAGGCAGCGCCCGGTTCGGCACCAACGTCCATCCTGGATACTATGATCAGGAACAGCAAAACCTTCATGAAAATAAGACGGTTTTAAATGAAATTTGGGATGAACACCCGACAACTCCGGAAAAAGATATTCGTTCAATCTTAGGAAGTTTTCTTTTCCAAGGTGACGCCGTTCAAAAGATGGTTCATAGCCTTTCCGGAGGGGAAAAGGCCCGCTTGATGCTGACAAAGCTCGCTATGCGGCACGATAATTTCTTGATTCTTGATGAACCGACGAACCACTTAGACATCGAAAGTAAAGAAGTTTTAGAAAAGGCATTATTAAATTTCAACGGAACGGTGCTGTTTGTTTCACACGACCGGTACTTTATTAATAAAGTTGCCACCGAAGTGATTGAAATTAGTCCAGAAGGCAGCACCCTTTATCTTGGAAATTATGACTACTACGTTGAAAAGAAACAGGAACAAGAAATGCTTGCCCAAGCAGCGGCTGCAAAGGAAACCCCCGCTTCAGCCGAACAACCGAAGCAACCGTCCTCCGGAATGCAAAACTATAAGCAAAGCAAGGAACGGCAAAAACAAGAACGGAAGCTCCGCCGAACAGTTGATAAACTTGAAAATCAAGTTGCCGACCTTGAAGATCAGAAAACAGCAATCGAACAGCAAATGACTGATCCGGAAGTCTTTAATGACGTTGCCAAAATGCAGGAGCTGCAAAAACAACTTGAAAAGGTAACAACTGACCTTTCAGCTGCTGAAGATGAGTGGGAAGAAAAATTACTCGAACTTGATGAATTTGAAGACTAAAAAATCAGTGACTTCACAAAAGTCACTGATTTTTTTAATAAATTTTTTCTTCGCGTTCCAATAAAAGGTTGGCAATCGTCATGATAACAATCAATCCCAAGAAGCATGCCGTTACAAACGTCCACGAATGGAATAGCGTATGACCGTACCCAAATAAAAACGGTCCAACCGAAGCAATCAAATAACCGCCTGATTGGCTCATTCCGGATAATTCCGCACTGTGTTCCGGAGTGGTTGCCTTTAATGAGAACGTCGTCATCAAGTATGGGAATAAGGCTCCAGCAGCACACCCGATCAATAAACTGACAATTAACCAATATGTAAAGGATGATTGTTGCCAGAAAAGCATCACGATTCCAATGATTCCCAGAGCATCAAAGAATCCCATCAACAACTGGCGTTTGCGCAGCGAAATGGCTTCAACAATTGCCGGTAAAACGAGTGCAAGCGGAATTCCAATTAATGAATAAATTCCTGACAAGTTTCCGGCAAGGGTTTGCGAAAGTCCGGCTTCCGTTGCCATTGTTGGCAGCCACGTTAACCCAGTATAAAATAACAAAGACTGCAAACCGCTAAATACAAGCATGATCCAAGCTTTCGGGGTCCGCCATGCTGATTCGCGGTGCTTGGTTTGTTTTTGCTCATCCGTCGAAGAATGGACTTGAACTTGCTTTTCACGTTTAATATTCGGTAACCAAATTACGAACGTAATTGCTAACAAAACGGTCAATACAATAATGACCATTTGCCATGAGCTATGTTGGGTAATCGGAACTGCCAATGCCGACATTAACGCGGTGGCACAGGTCATCACGGTCGTGTAAATCGCTGTCAGTTTGCCGATCTTATTTGGAAAATACGTCATTACCGCTGACGGCATCAAAACATTTAGCATTGCGATGCCGATTCCAATCAACGCGGTTCCGATAAACAGGAACGGAACATTCACGATTCGAAGTAACGATCCGATCATCAATAAGATCAACACCCCGGCAAATGTTCGGGCAATTCCGAATTTCTGGGCAATCCGCGGCGCAATCGGCGAAAAAATTGCAAACATCAGCAACGGAATCGTTGTTAAAATTCCCAACGAACTGACACTAATATGCAACCCGCGGGCAATGTCCGTTAAAATTGGTGGAATTGACGTGAATGGAACCCGCAAAATCAGCCCCATCATGATCAATCCGAAAAATAAAAATTTTGAACTCTTCTTCATCGTAATCTCTTTTCTAAAAAGAAGACCATATCCTTTGCGAGCAAATGTTTAACAAAACATCACCGTCAGATATGGCTCCCTTACTTATTTATTCTATTCATTGATCCAGTCAAATTCCAAACTTGGATCAGCATTCAAATCAAGGCCGGCCCGGACACTATGCTTGTATCCAACGTATCCGGCAGCTCCGATCATTGCGGCGTTATCCCCGCATAATTTAAGTGGCGCTTTTAATAATTGGACATCTGGAAAGGCCTTTAATTCTTGGTCAAGCCGTTCCCGCAAACCTTGATTGGCAGCAACCCCGCCTGCAAGAATCAGCTGTTTGACCGGAAACTTCTTTAACGCATGAACAGTCTTTTCAGCTAAAACATCAACAACACTAGCTTCAAAACTGCAAGCCAAATCGGCTTTATCCAGCGTTTCGCCAACTTGTTCAGCGTGGTGGACCGTATTGATAAAGGCACTCTTTAATCCACTAAAACTGAAATCAAAGTTGTCTTCCTTTTCCATTGCCCGCGGAAAATGGAATGTATCTTTTCCTTGATGCGCTAACTCATCAATTTCCTTGCCGGCAGGATAATTGATTCCAAGAACCCGGCCGACCTTATCAAAGGCTTCACCGGCGGCATCGTCCCGGGTTTCACCAATGATCTGGAATTCATTTTCCCGTGGCAAATAAACCAGTTCCGTATGGCCGCCTGAAACCAATAATGCCAAAGCCGGAAACTTAATTTCGTCAACAAACCGGGCTGCATAAATATGACCTGCCATATGGTTAACCGGAATCAATGGTAAATGATGAGCAAATGCAACGGCTTTGGCTGCCATTACTCCGATCAAGAGTGACCCCACAAGTCCGGGACCGTATGTTACCGCAACGGCATCCAAATCATCATAGGTTACCCCTGCTTCTTCAAGGGCATCTTTAATGCAAGTTGTAATAATTTCGATGTGATGCCGGCTGGCAACTTCGGGAACCACGCCGCCAAACCGTTGATGACTTTTAATTTGAGTCGCAACAATATTGGCCAGTACTTTGCAGCCATTTTCAATTACCGCAACACTGGTCTCATCACAACTCGATTCAAATGATAAAATTAAATTCCGCTTTTCCACGATTACTTCTCACCTTTAAGTAAATATCCATATTCATATGCATTTTCATCATTATCGCTAAAATAATGATGCTTAATGCGTTCTTTCTTAAATCCTAAATCGCCATAAAACTTTTGGCCTTGGAGATTGCTTTGACGAACATCGAGTGATACCCGCCGGCACCGTAATTTCTGTGCTTCAGCAATCACAAATTTCAACATCTTAGTTGCAATTCCACGGCGCTGAAACCGCGGAACGATTGCAATATCCGTAATCCGCGCTTCGCCATGCGCATAATTGCAAGCAACATATGCAACCACGCGATCTTCAAACCGCACTAACAACACAAGCTGATTAGCAACATCTTGGATCTGCTTTTCAAACACGGCGTAGTTAATTGGCGTTTTCCCGTTATAAACCGCCCGTTCAACCGACAACATTTCCGGAATTGATGAAACGACTGCCCGACAAAAAAGGTAATCCTGATCATCAAGGGTTACGGTTTGATTTTCAAAGTCAATTTTCTTATCATCTGCTCCTGGCGAAAGCAAATGTTCAAATTTCTCTTTAAACTTTTTCAATATAGTTGGCATGCCGATCCTTCTCCTCAGGGTGTTTTTCCATCCATTGTAATTCAGCTTGAGTTAACCGCCGATATTGAGGAACAAAGAAATCAATATCAACCGGATCCATTGTTCTTCCCAATCTGCCTAAAACTGCAGCTTGCGGAAGTTGAAAGTCAGCTGATGCAAACGTTGCTTGAGCGCCTAAAACCTGAGCACTCATTTCAGCAAACTCGTCCTTTTGCGGACCAACAAACATGATTGGCTGGTGTAAATCTTGAAGTTGAGCAAGTAAGTTCTTAAAACTGATATGCTGATCTTCAATCACACTAACTAATTGACCATCTTTCCATTGGTATGCCCCCGCAAACACATTTAAGTTCCGGGCATCAAAGTATGGAACAATCACCCGGTCTGTCTCCGGGGCAATATTGGCTGCAACGGTCTTTAAACTTGAAACCCCAACAAGTTCCTTGTTAAGGGTCGAAGCTAAAACCTTCGCCGTTGTTACTCCGATCCGAAGTCCTGTATATGATCCAGGGCCTTCAGCAACAACAAACCGATCGATGTCTGCAACATCTAAGTGACTGTCTTCCAGTAATTCAGCCACGACCGGCATTAACGTTGTACTGTGATTGCATGAAATATTCATCGTCTTGGTTGCCAAAAGATGATCGTCATCTAAAACCGCTACGCTTAGCGGCTGGTTTGACGTATCAATTGCTAATATTTTCATTTTTTTCGTCCTTATTAATTAAAATCATAAACATAATACCACATACATGAAGAATAACAACCTTCACAGCCTACTTCAATTCTTGCCATTCAACCTTTGCGGTACAGCTGACCTTATCGCCGACCCGAATTTCATGGATCGATTCCAACCGTTCTTTATCAAAGTGCGTCAAACTATCAACGACTTCGCCAGACCGAACTTCATTTTTATAAACGATGTTAAACTGTTTAACTTCGTGCGTCCGCAAAAATTCTTCCGGTAATGTATCAAGCATCCAATCAAAGTAGTGAATGTTATTCACGTGCTGGTTGCTGTCGATGTCCATAAAGCGGACACGATACTTCTTCGTGATCTCCGCTTCTTCCGGTTTCAAAACCGGTGGAACTGCTAAGCGTTCAACCTTCGTCGTATAATCGCCTTCATACGGACCAACGATTTCATCTTTAATTCGGGCAATTTTCCGCTTTTTCTTATCCATTAAGCAAAAGACAGTGTGCATCTTAACAATCTCTTCACCCTGTTCATCTTCCATCATAAAGTCCCGGTAGCAGAAATACCGGTTATATGATTCAGCCTGGGTCGTGATCTTAACCTTTTCATGATCGACTGGAAGCCGTTTGACATCAATAATATTCTGGCTTACGATCCATCCATATCCCATTGAATCAAGCTTTTCGGTTGAGATTCCAAGATTCGAACTTTGATCAGTTGAAACCAACATGCACAGGTCGACCAAATTTCCAATATTCAACCGCCCAGTCACATTGGTTTCAAAATAAACAACTTTATGTTCTTCGGTATACTTTTTTCCTGGCACAGTGCCCACTCCTTAAAACTAACTTTTAATTCAGCCCATGATACTCGTTATAAACGTCCTGTTTCTTTAAGTGATTGTTCTTTGCAACTTGTTTAATAGCGGCATTCGGTTTCATTTGATGATCATCGATCAATTGTTGAACCTGGTCTTTCAGTGACCTGCTAACCTTTTCCGGTTGGGTTTCTTCCGGATGTGCGTTACCTTCAACGATCAAGACAAACTCGCCGCGAACTTCTTCCTGTCCGCTCCATTCAACCGCATCGGCAAG
>DSLFI04102__coassemble_633_pt1 | contig 9732 bp, 13 predicted proteins | sample DSLFI04102__metabat2_low_PE_004 | metagenome-assembled genome bin DSLFI04102 | reverse complement strand
CAACGTTATTGATTGGCCGAATGCCGGCATTCCATAACCGTTTTTGCATCCACATTGGACTTAGCTTGATCGTCACATTCTTGACCATCCGTAATTTATATGGTGCAACTAACTCTTGATCGGCATCTTCAAGGCTTAATACGTCTTCAATCTTTGAAGATGCGTCTTCCTTAACTGTTGGGTGCGGAAGAGAAACTTCACGATCGTAGATTGCTGCTACTTCATGAGCAACTCCGCGCATGCTTAACATGTCGCCGCGGTTGGGCGTGATGTCAACATCAATGATGCTTTCATCCATTCCAAGGTAATCCCAAACTGGTTCGCCCGGAACAGCATCTTCTGGTAAAACATAAATTCCATCAGCAAATTCCTTTGGCACAACTGCATCTGGGAAACCAATTTCTTGCAAGCCACAAATCATTCCCATTGAAAGTTCGCCGCGCATCTTGCTCTTCTTGATCTTGATGTGGCCGGCGATCCATGAGTTTGGTAATGCAACGATTACATTTTGACCAGCAGCAACATTCGGTGCCCCGCAGACAATTTGATACGGTTCTTCATCGCCAACATCAACTTGGCAAATGTGCAAGTGGTCTGAATTTGGGTGCGGCACACATTCTAAAATGTGACCAACAACGATCTTCTTTTGACCGTCTGCCCGTCGGGAAACGCCGTCAACTTCAACGGCTGTGCGTTCAATCTTTTCGCCGAGTTCTTCTGGTTTTAAATCATCAACTTTAACGTATTCATTAAGCCATTTGGTTGAAACTTTCATTGATTAACACCCTCCTAACCTTTCTGTGAGAATTGATTCAAGAAGCGCATGTCATTCAAGTAGAATTCCCGAATGTCATCAACGCCGTACTTCAACATTGCAAAACGGTCTGGACCCAAGCCAAAGGCAAAGCCGCCATAAACTTCCGGATCCACGCCAGCCATCTTCAAGACGTTCGGGTGAACCATGCCGGCACCTAAAACTTCGATCCAGCCGCTGTTCTTACATACGGCACAACCTTTACCGCCGCACTTAAAGCATGAAACATCCACTTCGGCAGATGGTTCAGTAAATGGGAAGTAACTTGGACGTAACCGAATTTCACGGTCTTCGCCAAAGATCGTCTTCGCAACTAATTCCAATGTTCCCTTTAAGTCGGCCATTGTAATGTTCTTATCAACCACTAATCCTTCAACTTGGTGGAATTGGTGCGAGTGCGTTGCGTCATCTGTATCCCGCCGGTAAACTTTCCCAGGTGAGATCATCTTTAACGGGCCCTTTGAAAAGTCATGCTTTTCCAATGTCCGGGCTTGAACCGGTGATGTCTGAGTCCGCATTAGTGTTTTCTTTGTAATATAGAAGGTATCCTGCATGTCACGTGCTGGGTGATCAGGCGGCAAGTTCAACATTTCAAAGTTGTAGTGATCTTCTTCAACTTCGGGTCCTTCAATAATTTGGAATCCAAGGCCTAAGAATAACTTTTCAATTTCATCGATAATTTGGGCAAGCACATGCGGCTGACCAGCCTTTACCGGAACTCCTGGTAACGTAACATCGATTTTTTCAGCTTCAAGCTTCTTAGCTGTCTTTTCAATTTCAAGTTCATTTAACCGGGCAGCGATTGCATTCGCTAATGCATCCCGCACCTTGTTTGCAAGCGCCCCGACTTTTGGCCGTTCTTCCTTGTCTAAATCACGCATTCCGCGTAAAACTTCCGTAATCGGGCCTTTTTTCCCAAGATACTTTACCCGAATATCGTTAACCGCTTTGGTATCATTGGCAGCTTTGATGGCTGCTAACCCTTCAGTTTGTAATTCTTCAAGGCGATCTTGTAAATTCATATGTTTCATTCCTTTCTCAACCACAATCTGCGTAAAAAGAAAAGCCCCATCCCTCAAAAAGGGACGAGGCTTCGCGGTACCACCCTTGTTTTGCCGCTTATCTCCTTTTCTAAAATAAGCATGCAACACTCACTAAGTCAGATAACGGCCTAACACCGGGCTACCTTCGTCATTTCCCAGTAACCACTCAGGAAGTGAATTCGGTCACGGACAAACTAAACCATTCGCACTATCTGGTTCTCACTGAAATTTACCCTATTGACTTACTAATTTCCGTCTACGCTTTTCTAACTAGACAGTTTACCGTGAAACCGGCATTTCGTCAAGTTTAATCTTGATGACAATCCGCAAGCGAATACCATTTGTCGGCCCACGTGTGAATTGCATCCATCACGTCTTTCAAGTCGCTTCCGCGGTCCGTTAATTCATACACACTGTGCGCTGAATCGGTCGCCGTGTGCTTGATCAATCCTTCATTCTCAAGTTCGCGCAACCGTTCAACTAAAACGCGGTCGCTGCACTTTTTAACTTTGCTTGCAATGTCCTTAAACCGTTGCGGACCTTCGCATAGCAATACTTCGATAATTAAACCGTTCCATTTCCGGCCAAGAATGCTGAAGGTCTTGCTAAATTTCGGACATAGATTAAATTCACCATTACAGTCTGCCATTTACTTTCCGCCCTTCAAAAAGAGGCTATGATATTCATCATGGCCTCTTGAATGTTTTGGATTCCAACCACAATTAAGTGCTTTGGCGCACCTTTTTACTGTGATTATTGTACACTATAACCTTACTTTTGCAAAGTAAATTAGTATGCTGACCGTACCATCCGTTCAACCTTGTCAACAAGGTGATGGCTGTATTCGTCAACCGCTGAGATTTTATCAACGGCCGTCACGATAAACCCTTCCGGATACTTCGGGGGAATCAGCGTTGCACCCCACATGTGCTTGATAATAATGTCTTTTTCTTTGGCAGTTAAAGTCGTAATCTTTTCGGCATTGCGCACGGCCACTCGTGGGTGAATCCAAGCGTGCGTCCCAAGATTGAACTTGGTATCGCGCCAGTCATAGTAGAATAAGTCATGCAATAGTCCAGCCCGCGCAACTGCCCGGGCATCGAGATTCATCTTTTTGGCGATCTTGTATGATTCATATGACACCGTGATCACATGATCAAGTCGCGTGCAAAAATGATGCTGTTCATATTCAGATAATTTTTGAACTTCCGGCTTGACTAATAAATTCCCAACGTAACTCATGTATTCCGCATCATTACGCCATTCGTTTTCTTTCATAGAGCCTCACGATCTTTTCATTAAGTTCTTACAATCCATATGCTAATGGGCTTGGCTTCAAAAAGCAAACGTTATAACCAAATTGTATCAATAACTTAACATTCTTAAATAAAATTAATTTGATTTAAGCTGGAACATCAAAACACCGGCTGCAACCGCCACGTTCAGTGATTCGGCCTTGCCGATAATTGGAATGTAAAGGTTCAATGATGTTTGTTTCAAAAGATCCTTGTTCATGCCGTTGCCTTCATTCCCCATGATCAACGCAAAATCGGTGTGCTTCCCGACTTGATCATACGGCCGGGCATCTGGATTTAATTCGGTTCCGAAAACCGGTTTGCTTTGTGCTTTAAAGGCCTTGATCCATGGTTCAAGCGGGGCCGTGACCATCTTCAAATGGAACTGACTGCCCTGCATTGAACGCACGATTTTCGGATTGTAAACGTCAGCGGTTCCGTCGCCAAAGACGATTCCGCTAAAGCCGGCTGCATCCGCCGTCCGCACCATCGTGCCAATGTTACCGGGATCTTGGACATTATCCATGAAAAGCCATGCGCCAGTAACGTCTTCCGGTGCGATTTCTTGTTGTTCCGGAATCTTGATCACGGCCATGACCCCTTGCGGATGCTTCGTGTCGCTTAAATGCTTGACCACGTTATCCGTAATTTGGATCAAGTCCGCACCTTCCGGAACTTCGATTTCTTGCAAATGCTTAAAATCCGGTTGAACCATGATCGTTTCGATCGGTTCGTGCGTCCGAATCGCTTCCTTAACAAGGTGCCAGCCGTCAAGCAAATACTTACCCTGCTTCAAACGGCCCTTCTTCGTATTCAATTTTGACCATGCTTTAACTTGTGAATTGTTAACTGATGTAATAATCTTCAATTTTGTTTTGATCTCCTCGATGTAAAAATTCCGTTTTCATTATACTATATCAAGTTAGCGAATTTCATCTTTAAAAACAAATGAAGGTGTACCCAAACTTCAAAATGAATGCTTTGGCACACCTTCTTTATTTAATCTTTCTTTCGATATCTAACCATTCCCGCCAGCATCAAAATCACGCCGACGACGACTAATCCGTGTTGGGCAAATGAAACACCGGGAACTTTGCCGATAAATGGGAAAAGACATGAAAATAAACTTAATCCGATACAAAAAATCCCGACAACCCAGCAAAAATCTTTTTGTAATAATTCACGCATGTTTTTCACCCTCTTCATTTCAATAAGCATTATATCATTTTATCTGAATTCATTCAGTGATAAGTGCTTGTTATAAATAAGTTGAAAGATAACGTAAATTTTACTTATCAATCTTTTTCGATAAGTTCAGCTAATACCAATCAAACATTGATTTCTTTTGGCATTGTCAGTACAATTTTAGTGATTGAGAGGCTTCAGCGAACCCCTTTTGAAGTCTCCACGTTATAATTGAGGAGTATGCAAATGATTCAAGACGGTTTAATTCCATTTTCACCAAATCAGCAAAACGCAATTTGGATGTTGATCAACGCTGAGTATTATCGGGATGCAATCAATTTAAAGATCAAGGATCTAACGATGAATACCCATGGGATTTTTATTCACGACAACCAGCTCTTTTCAAGCGAAGAACTGGTTTACCTGATCAAATTGATTCAACAGCCCGCAGCCGATCATTCACACCTGAACCTTGATTTTGATGAAGATGGCAATCTCATTCACTACATCAATAATTACAGCGCTGAAGTTTTGTTTAACGCCTTGCAGGTTAAATTCATCAAACTTCTCTGCCTGTATTTTAATAATTAATAATTTCGAGGCACAGTCATGGCAGCAATCCACAGCGACATTTTAACATTGACGATCAATGAAACTCCGGTCGACTTGACCGCATTTATTGATTTAAACAAAACAACTCTTCTTTCAGATCATCACGGGCGGTGTATCGTTTTTAACGTTCGGCCACCGCAGGAAATCAAAGAGCAGCTTAAAGATGTCCCTGACCTGGATGCCATCGACTTCAATGTCCGGTTGAATTACTTTACCGAAATTCCCGGAATCTATAAATCAAATTATGAACTGATCGTTTTCCGGGTCTTCACCGGCGCACAAACCGCCATCAACGTGGTGTACTATGACCGGGCGCGCACTTTCAGCGGCGACCTTGCTTACTGGGAACAGCGGCTGGCAATCAGGCCGGTCGTTTACCAAAGCTATTCAACGGCCAGAGTTTGCACTTTCTATCCGCCAACATTGACTTTCAAGTATCAAAATCAAGTTTACGTTGGCAAGTGCATTGAAAATCCCGGAAAAGGCAAATACCGGTTCTTCGCCGATGATGGCAAAAAGATCGTTACCCCATATTCGCGCAGTGTGGAGGCCTACGAATTTCGGAAACATTTAAATCTATTAGGATATCAACACTAAAATGACCCCTCGCTATGGTGGCGAGAGGTTATTTCGTTACTTCAGATATAATTTTCAATTTCATTTTTCCTTTTATGAACGCATTTTCTCCTAAAAATGAGAGCCAAACAACAAAAATACCTATCAAAAACAATATTATATTACTAGAGTCATATGCCAGTTCCCACATCGTCATATAAGCTAAAAAAAGCAGTGCGAAATATGCCATCAGATTTCTAATTGCAAGAATATCGATTGGAAAATACCGACACCAAAAAGTCTTTCTGATCACAAAATTGGCTTTCTTTTTATCAACAGCGAGATGCAAAAGAATTCCACCGATAACTGCTAAAATAATTGATATTATGGGAGAAATTTTAAAATTAAAAATATCAAATTTTTTAATAAGATAAAATAAACACGTTCCAAGCGCATAACCGATACCAGCAACTCCTGGAATTTTCGAATTAGCTGATTGAGAAGGTCCACCTTCACCATAATCTACTTCATAAATTTTTACCGGAAGTATCCAAAATAAAATTGGAAAGATTGAAAACAACAAATTTTGATCTGCGTCGATGGCATAAAGTTTTCCATTTTTCGCATTCACCCATGCACAATGGGTACCCGGTTCAATTACCATTTCAACATTCATGTATTTTTTAAACATAGATGTTAATTCCCTCCTTTCCTAATCTAAAAAAGTAATTCTAGCCTTAGCTACATCAACAAATGGGTAATTAAATAATGAAGAAGCGTAAACCATATATGTAATAAAAGTCAATAATATTATTTGACCTTCTGCAGCAGAGAACGAAACTGCCCAAAGCCCAACCCATATAAAACCAAGACCTAAAAGAGTTGCCATGAATGCTCTCATCACATAATATCTTTTTAATGGTTTTAACTTGGCATGGTGAATAGCTATAATATTTTCACTATCGGGACGCTTATTATTTCTAAAAATAATTCTTGCTAAAAGACCAATGCTTAACACAATCATCCAGTAATTCGATGTTGAAATGAGGATGTTTATTAAAGTTTGATCTGACAGTTTTTCCAATATTGGTCCAATAGTTAATGCGATTGCAGGCGCTATCGACATTACCCAACTATTATCCCGTGCTTGCTGAATGCTATCCTTCTTAACCTCAATAAATTTTAATGGACACATCCATAGAAGAAATGGAAAGAAGATATAGCGAATTTTTTGATCACACAATAACACATAATCTTTTCCATCATCGCCATTGATGATTACTCCTCTATGAGGAATTCGCCATATTTCACCGATTATGCTTTTCATTTTACCTACCCGCTTTTATACTTTCTTATTTATTTAGTTGAATTTTTCTTTATAAAATAAATATAAAAACATCCATCTCCAAATTGACTATTAATCGTCATTAGAGAATAAATTGTGATAATCCCATAACTTATATAAAAAATATTCCCTGGACTATAAGTGAGAAGTCCAATTGCCATAAATATCAAAAAACAATCACCGATAAAGACTGAAAATATTCGTCCAACATTAGTAATATCAAAAGGACGCAGCTTAATATAAACTTCCTGTCCGTTTTGGGGGATGGATGTTTTATTAAACAAAAACGCACTATAATCGCAATAATGACCACTAAAACAATGCTCCAAAATAAATTAATTTTAATCGAAAATCCTGAAATTAATTTATCAACCATTGATGAATGATCTGTCATTAACCCGCCAATGATTGCTGCTAACCAAAGGTAATCATGAGCTTTTTCTAAGTTAGCTTTGTCATTAACCTTATAGGCCTTCAAAGGTAAAATCCAAAGTAAAAACGGAAATAAAATAAATTTTAAATTTTGACCAACATCTAGCAAAAGGACTTGATGATCTTCAGTTGTCAATTCAATAAATTGATTATTCTTTAATGGTTCGCCGTCCGCTTCGATGACTTTCATATATTTTCACCCAAATCTTATTTCGATAATCCTTTTCCTTTTTCGAAGAGCACACTAAAAGTTCTTTATTTGTTAATTTCCAATACCGTTATACTTATCAATCTGCTTTTCCGTCCAATTAACTTCTGTCTTTTTGACCTGTTTTAATGATTGTCGCGCCGGTTTGCCATGCTTTCGCATCGTTAATCCGTACTTCGCAGCCAAGGCTTGCCGCTTGCTGAACGGTTCATTTTCATCTTCTTGACCAATCAAATAATTGTAATCGTGATTCGAAATTGGCTTCCCGTTAATTTCAATTAAAGCCACATTATCTTGAAGATGAGAATCTGTTCCGCATACGTCCGTTGAAGCCAATGTGATCTTCGAAGTTGGAACGACCGCAAACTTTGCCGTTTTAATTCCGACCACATCGGAACCTAAATCTGATAATTGATCATTTTCAGTTGCTTCACGATTTTTGACGTACTGTGCTTTCATCATTACTAACGTTGAATGGCGTTGAACATTGGTAAACATTCCAACCCCGCCAATCAGTCCGCAACTCACGATTGCCGTTATCAATAACGCAATGCCATTCTTCTTCAACGACCATTTTGTGTGATTGATCAAAATCAACATGACGATTCCGAATGCAATACTAATAATCAGGCAGCTTAATGCGATAAAGCGCCAATTGAAAGCGTAATGGTACACCACCCCAGCTTCATCGACATAAACTTTCGGGCAACGAGCCAGGCCACACAAGACTAATAAATAAAACATATTTATGACCACAGAAGCAATCACAACTTCCCGATTTTTATTTATCAGCGCAACTGTCATTAAAATTTCAGGAATAATGAAAAGGACATAAACTGTCCCTAAAGAAAACAATACACAGAAAAAGGCAGCTCCTTTAAAGACTTCCTGAGCACACCACGTTGAACCGACAAGCCGGTCAAAATATATCCAACTGCTAGCCAAACAAATAAATTCTTAAACAGCGGTGAGCGGCCTTTAAAAACTCCGCGTTCATGCTTTTCGTTAGTCATTGTTACCAATCCGCGTCAACGTTGCATCCTGAAGGTCAACATACAAATGGTCGCCATCTTTGAGTTGCACCCGATGTTGCCGGTGTTCATCACTTTGAAGCTTCTTCAAACCTGAAAGATTAACGGCGCCCCGGCCAATGAATGAGCTGTTGACTGCGTATTCGCCGGCACACTTTCCGGGTTTGATAACATACATTCCCGGTTGAATATCGGCCCCGGCATCGTTGCCGACCCGGTATTCGCCATAGGTAACTTTTCCTTGTTGGGTAATTTTCGGTGAATTGTCTGGTTGAAAGTTGGCATCAAAGTCATTCACGATGATCTGTTGTCCTGCCTGAACATTTAAGTGTTCTGCCTTATGAATGCCATTGACCTTGCGTTTGCCGTTTGTAAGAACAAAGTCAAAGTCGTAAGTTGAATTGTAAAGATCACCCGTGCCGTTCTTGGAAGTGACAGTATACTTTCCGGGATTTAAATCTTTTCCGACCTGATATGTACGGTATTGATCAGCGCTGACTTGACCAGAAATCAAGCCAACCCCCAAAAGAAGTGTTAACCAACTTAATCCAATTTTTTGAATCCTTTTCACGATGTGATCCCCCTATCTGAATGTTACAAAGTCTTTGTCAGGTGTGGCGTAAAAGACTTGGTCCTTTTGCGTATCAAGGTAAACGTTGAACCGGTCATGATCATAACTTAATTCTTCAACGTGAGCGCCTTGACCCTTATCGTTGCCAAAGTCTTCACCCATTGAACAGTCAGCAATTTGATCACCAAAGGCCCATCCTTCGTTCGTGGTGATCTTCCCGTCATGCGCAAGAATTTCATTTAACGAAAACTCGTGGTTAAGCAATGAATTATAAACAATTTGCCCGTTCTTTTCATCACGTTCCGGTTGACCATACATCCGAATAACATCGGCCCGGTTATATTTCGACCAGTCTGGAACCGTGGCGTCAACGTCCCCCGGCTTCGTCTTCTTGCGTTCAACCTTATCTTTCAAGTCCGTCATTTTGTGCTGCGGACCAGCCGCCATGACCGAACTTCCTGACAAGAAAAGCATTAAAAATGCCATTAATCCTAAAAACTTCCTTTTCATTTACACTAACTCCTTTAAATTAAATAAGTAAATTTTATCAATTTTAAAGTATTTTGTAAATTAATCTTTGGATTTTAAAGGAAGGTGTGACAAAACGTTAAAAACGAGCGTGGTGGAAGCAGAAAAGCGAA
>DSLFI04102__coassemble_506_pt1 | contig 11791 bp, 8 predicted proteins | sample DSLFI04102__metabat2_low_PE_004 | metagenome-assembled genome bin DSLFI04102 | reverse complement strand
TAGAATAAGTGCAACCATAAAATTATTGGAGATGAAAGAGTTATGAGTAAGAAATTGGAAAATAAAGTTGCCATTGTTACGGCGGCAAGTCGCGGCATCGGCCTTGAAATTACACATAAGTTAGTTGAAGAAGGCGCAACGGTTTACATGGCAGTCCGGGACAGTGAAAAGAACCGGAAGTTAACGGAAGAATTAAACGCTGAAAATAAACAATACCAATCAGTCTTTTATGACGCATTTGACTATCCTTCATATAAAGAAGCCGTTAAAAACGTTGTTGCTGATGCCGGCCGGTTGGATATTTTAGTGAATAATTTTGGCTGGACTGATGTCAAAGCAGATACAACGTTAACGGATGGCGATCCGGATGCCTTTAAGAAGATCGTTGATGTTAATATTATGAGCACGTATTACATGTCAAAATATGCGGTTCAACAAATGAAGACGCAAAAGACGGGTGGCAACATTGTTAATATTTCATCTGTTGCCGGGAATACCCCTGATATTGCCCGCTTAGCTTACGGGGTTTCAAAGGCCGCAATCAATTCATTGACCCAACAAACAGCGGTTGAATACGCCCGCGATAACATCCGCGTAAATGCTATTTTACCAGGATTAGTTGCAACCGATGGGGCATTGGACAACATGTCAGATACATTCTTAGATACATTCTTGAAGCATGTACCGTTGAACCGGATTGCTAAACCGCGGGACATTGCAAATGCAGTTGCGTTCTTATTAAGCGATGAAGCCAGTTTTATTACCGGTGAATTGATTCCGGTTGCTGGCGGCTTTGGCTTGCCAACTCCAATTTATGGTGACTTCCAAGGAATGCAACACCAATCACAAACAAAATAACTGATTAGGGTTGACTATCAGCTGAGCTTTTGAGGCTCAGCTGTTTTTTTGACCTTTATTAAAATAATGTTCGTGTTAATTGACTTATAACTAAAGATTATAATTATAAGTTAATTAATAATTAAATAATTGGTTTTTATTTCAAATAATATTCGTATTTTTATTGACGGTTATTACTTAAAATTGGTAAACTTACATCGTAATCATTGATTTAGGAGAAACAAGGAGATTTTTATATGTCATCGATTGTAATTATGGGAAGCCAATGGGGCGATGAAGGAAAAGGAAAAATGACCGATTGGCTGGCACAAAAGGCGGATATGATCGTCCGTTATCAGGGCGGAAACAATGCCGGCCATACAATTGCATTTAATGGAAAAACGTATAAATTGCAATTGATCCCATCTGGAATTTTTGAACCGCAAAAAATCAATGTGATTGGGAACGGTGTGGTTGTTAACCCGAAAGCTCTTTTAAGTGAATTACAGATGCTTAAGGACGCCGGAGTGACGCCATCAAACCTTAAAATTTCAAGTCGGGCTCATTTGATTTTGCCATATCATATTCAACTTGATATTGCCCAGGAAAAGCAACGGGGTGATCAAAAGGTTGGAACGACTCACAATGGAATTGGCCCGGCATACATGGATAAGGCCGCTCGAATTGGGATTCGGATGTGCGATTTGCTTGAAAAGGATACCTTTGCGACAAAATTGAAAGAAAATCTAGCACAGAAGAATGCGCTTTTTGAAAAGATCTATGATGAAAAGCCATTTGATTTTGATTCATTATTTGATGAATATTACGAATATGGTCAACAGCTAAAAGATTACGTTACGGATACGTCAGTTCTCGTAAACGAAGCAATCAGTGCGGGCAAGAATGTCTTATTTGAAGGTGCTCAAGGCATCATGCTTGATTTGGATCACGGCACATATCCGTATGTAACATCTTCAAATCCGGTTGTCGGCGGCGCGCTTGCCGGAGCCGGGGTTGGCCCCCAATCACTTACCAAGATGGTCGGAGTTTGCAAGGCATATTCAACCCGGGTCGGTGAGGGACCATTTCCAACTGAATTAACAAACGAAACGGGCGATTGGATTCGGGAAAAAGCCCATGAGTATGGAACGGTGACGGGCCGGCCGCGCCGAATCGGCTGGTTTGATGCGGTTGCAATGCGCCACGCTAAACGGGTTTCCGGAATGAATTGTCTGAGTTTGAATCTGTTAGACATCTTTACCGGATTAAAAAAGGTTAAAATTTGTACAGCATACATGCTTGATGGCAAGCAGATCGATTACTATCCAGCAAGTTTGAAAGAATTGGAACGGTGTGAACCGGTATATGAAGAATTTGATGGCTGGACGGAAGATATTTCCACGGTGACGGAATATGATCAATTACCAGCAAACGCCAAGAAGTACTTGAAACGAATTGAAGAATTAACGGGCTTACAATTGATGACGATCTCAGTTGGCCCAAGTCGGGAACAAACGATCACGTTGAAGGATGCATGGGAGGATCGGTAATGTTAGCAAGATATTCACGCCCAGAGATGGCAAAAATTTGGACAGATGAAAGTAAATACGGTGCTTGGTTAAAGGTTGAAATTGCGGTTACAAATGCATGGGCAAAACTTGGAGTTGTGCCGCAAGAAGACGCCGAAAAGATTGCCAAAAACGCTTCGTTTACGGCAGAACGGGTGGCTGAAATGGAAGAGGTTACCCACCACGACGTTGTTGCGTTTACCCGGACGGTTTCCGAATCCCTTGGCGAAGAAAAAAAGTGGGTCCACTACGGTCTTACAAGTACTGATGTGGTTGATACTGCACAAGGTTATTTGTTAAAACAGGCTGACCAAATTTTGCGACAAGACTTAGAAGAGTTAAAAGAAACGATCAAACAGATGGCATTGAAATATAAAAATACCGTTATGATTGGCCGGACCCATGGTGTTCAAGCCGAACCAATGACCTTTGGCTTGAAGATGTGCCGGTGGTATACCGAAATTCAACGTGATATTGAACGGTTTGAACATGCTGCTGCCGGCGTTGAATGCGGTGAAATCAGCGGAGCAGTCGGGACCTACGCGAACGTTCCGCCTGAGGTTGAAAAGAGCGTTACGGAAGAACTTGGATTAAACCGGCAACCGGTAACAAGCCAAGTATTGCCCCGGGATTTACATGCGGAATACATTGCTACGTTGGGCTTGATTGCAACCAGTTTAGAAGAATTTGCAACTGAAATCCGGGGATTACAGCGGTCTGAGATCCATGAAGTAGAAGAACACTTCAACCCGGGTCAAAAGGGCTCATCCGCAATGCCGCACAAGCGGAATCCGATTGGATCAGAAAACATCTGTGGAATGGCGCGGGTTTTACGCGGCAACATTGTAACGGCCTACGAAAACGTTGCGTTGTGGCATGAACGTGATATTTCGCATTCATCGGCCGAACGGGTAATTTTACCAGACTCAACGATTGGCTTAGATTACATGTTGCACCGGTTCAATAAGATCCTTTCAAGTTTGGATGTATTCCCTGAAACGATGAAGGAAAACATGAATAAGACTTACGGTTTGATTTACAGTCAACGGTTATTGTTGAAGCTGATCAATACGGGAATGTCCCGGGAAAAGGCCTATGACATGGTTCAAAAATTAACTGCTAAATCATGGAATGAACATGTGCAATTCCGTGAATTAGTTGATCAAAGCGAAATCGCGAATATTTTGCCGAAAGCTGAGATTGATGATGCGTTTGATTACAGTTATCATTTACGTCATCTTGATGAAATTTACCGGCAAGTTGGAATTGAATAGTTGAATTTAATTGAAAGTCATCGAAGAAGTGAGGCTGAATAAGCGAAACTTTTTGATGGCTTTTTTATTTTTTAAGTCCTTAATAAAAACTTAACCTTTTTCATGAACTCAGATTGCGATGATACCGGCCATTCTTTGCGATCCTTAAAAATGCTTTGCAAAAAATTAAGGTTAATTTATAAGATTTAAAGCAAAAGATAACATTTTATAAGGCTGTGTATTAAAATATTTCAATTGTGGGGTCAAAAATAGGATAAGTGAGAAAACGTTAAACTAATTTAAAGTGAGAGGATGATCTTTATGGGTAAGGTAGTTCAACGTTTTTCACGAGTGTTTATCATGGTACTAATGATTATGGGCATTCCTTTCTTTTTTAAGTCATCAGTATCAGCGGCAACAATTCAGGTAAATGGTCTGAATGGGGATCAGGCGATCATTACAGATAGTAGCGGAAAGACGGTTTCGGATACTCAAGGGTTAAATGAGTATAACTACTATCAGGTGAAATATAATTGGTCGATTCCTGATTCAGTGATCATCAAATCGGGTGATACAGCTCAATTTACATTACCATCCAATATTCGTGTTCGAAGTACGGAATCGTTTAATATTACAGACAGTCAAGGGCAAGTTGTGGGACATGCTGAAATTAAGGCAGGTTCAACGACTGGAACAATTACGTTTACAAATGTTCCATCAACATTCCGATATAATCGTCACGGAACGTTAACGTTTTATGGTCAGGGGAAAGCAGTTCCTAAAACAAACGTTAATTCATGGATGATCAACAAGGGTGGCTGGGTTGATAACAAGACCTTAGATTCAAAGGGCAATCCAACTCAGTTATATTGGAACGTTGTGTTAAATCCTGCAGGGAAAAAGTTAACGGGAGTATCATTCACCGATAAGCCTCAAAAGGGGCAAACAATTATTCCGAATTCAATTGAGGTTTATCAAGTTAATTCTTCAAACAAATTAGGGAAGAAATTATCACCTAAAATTACAATGAACGCCGATGGATCAATGTCAATTGAAATTGGAAACATTGACACGCCGATTTATATTGAATACAAGGTCAGTCTTAGTAAAGATGTTTCAAATTCAGCGACAACGGAATGGGAAAACGTTGGGATTATGAATTGGAACGGCGGCAGTTCTGCGCATACAACGGCACTGGTTCGGCACGGCGGTTCTGGAACCGAGGTTGGATATAACGGATCAGTTGAATTGCATAAGATTGATGTAGTTACTAAAAAATCATTAGCTGGAGCAGTTTTTGATTTGGAAAGTCAATCAGGGAAAATATTACAATCGAATTTAACAACGGATTCAAACGGTAATCTGATCGTTAAGAACTTGAAAGACGGCAATTATCAATTTGTTGAGGTTAAAGCACCTCAAGGTTATCAGACTAATTCAAAACCAATTCAGTTTACAATTAATGACAGTTCGTCAAACGCTATTTCAGTAAAAGTTACAGCAGAAAATCAGCCGCTTAAGAGTTCGTCAAGTAAGATTTCAAGCAGCAGTAAGAAGAGTTCATCAAGCAAGAAATCAAGTTCAATCAAAGCTTCATCAAGCAGCAAGAAGAGCAGTTCATCATCAAAGAAGTCAAGCTCAAGTGTGACGGCTTCAAGCAGTAGCAAGAAAAGTTCAAGCGTTAAGAGCTCATCAAGCTTAAATAGCGTTTCAAGTAAACAAAGTTCAAGTATTAAAGGCTCGTCAAGTAAAGCTTTAAGGAGCAAACAAAGCTCCTCAAGCAATAGTCTGGTAATTTCGATAAGCTCGATCAAGAAGAACGGAAGTAAGAGCCATCGTGGGGTACCTGGATGGTCGAAGAATTCATCATCGAATTTAAGCCTTTCGCAAAAATCATCAGGACTGAGGAATTCAATTGAAACGTCATCTAAACAAAGTCATTTTTCAATACCAAGTGCTAAGCCAAGCATTGAAAGCAGTGAAGTTCTGGTTGAAGTAAGCAGTCAAAAGACGACCTTAGTATCAAGTACAATTGGCGTTCCAGTGCCTGAACAAGGTTCAAGTTCGCGATGGAGTTCCAAATCAACGTTGGTATCCAAAACGGAAAATGTCCCAACGGTAAGTTCATCAATTGTGGTCGTAAGCAAGCCGAATGAAACTTCAAATAGTGAGAACGACGATCATGGCTTAAATTCGAGTTCAGCACCTAGTGGAACAGATGATCGATCATTCAAGCCGGCAATGGTTTCGACCGTGGTTAATAACGATAATTTGAATGAAAATAGAAGTGCTTTAAGTAGTCGATCAAACCAACCATCTTCTTCGAACGTGCCAGCTTTTCAAAAAGCAGCGGTTAAATCATCAAGTTCATCAGAGGTGAAAAAGAATGGGAAGATTTTACCTCAAACGGGAGAAGAAGAAGAGTTCATGGATGTGTTATCGATTGTTGGTCTAATTATGGTCGGCGGCGTAGTTGGAATTGAAATTAGTAAGCATCGACACAATTAGAAAAAATATCGCAGGTTGGCTGCGATATTTTTTATGCACAAAAACTGGGCATTTCGGGGCTTTTGCTATATGTTAGCTGACAATCGCCTTACTTTATGGATAGAGGGTTCAAGGGCCTCAAAATAAAAAGTAAGGAGAGATCATTATGGATTATGCAAAGAGACAATTAAAAGCATTAGGTCGGATTTCAAAGAAGATCATGGATGCTGAAAACCACCTCACCAAGATTGAAGATGGGGTTGATGAAAAGAAGCATCGGACAGCGCAGCATGAAACGATCAAGGACATCAAATCGATTTTGAAACACGCAGTCAAAGTCGACAAGGACGAAATCAAGATCATGGTTCACGAAGATGAAGGGCATAAAGATTCAACTGAAAACCATTATGTTTACGTTGAAGACGAAGAAGGTGTGATCGGTCATCTTCGTGAAGAGTTTGCAGAACTGGATAAAAAGCTTGAAGAGTTGAAAGGGTCAGAAGGCTACGAAGTCAAAGCATTTTTAGCTGAAAAAGATTACCTTGAAAAGGCTAAGAAAATCCTTGTTGAAGCCCACAAGTTTGATCCGGATGACGAATAACAATAAAGCGGACGTTTTACGACGTCCGCTTTATTAGTTACTATTCAACATTTTCTTGATCATAATTCGATTCTTTTTTTGCTCGAATTGAACTGCTCCATAATGAAATGGCAGTGAGGATACTTACAATGACGATCAACCAACTAAGAACGGTAAACGACATTGATTTAACAAGGGTTGCAGCAATGATAACGCCAATCACCCCACCGATAACAAATCCGAAGATCCCACGTGTTGAGAAGCGATCGCTCTTAACGAAACTAAAGCTTGTGAACGGCATCAGTAATGCACATGAAAGCATCATGATTGGAAATGCTGCGATCGGTTTTAGCCCAAGCAAGTAGATCATTACCATACATGGAGCATACAAACCAACGCCGGCAGCCATCAATCCGCCAAGAATGAAGTTCCCGATTACCCCAATCACCAGGGCCCACCCGTGTAAGCCATCCGCATTATTTCCGACAGCCAAAATGTTGATCCATCCCATCTTATTTGCAACCATCAATAATGAGGTGATTACTAGGGCAACGGCCATAAACCGTTGAACGATCACGGAACTCATTTTGACAACCAGGAAACTGCCAATCGTTGCCCCAATTACCGCTGCAAGCACCATTGAGATCAAGGTCAATGGTTGAACCGGAACAGCTGTTACAAAAAAGAGGGCTTCAACAATTGTTGGAATTCCGTGAGCAATGTTCAATGTGCCGGGTAAATCCCGTTCATCTTTTAAATAATGGGTCATCTGAAACATCGTTGTTGTTGTGATGAAACTCCCAATTCCAAGCGTATCGCCAAAATCGGCAATTCCAGCGATCCCCATCCCTAAAAGATTATCCTTCAAATTAAACTGCTCATGATTTCGTTTGACCTGCCGAATGATGACCAAGGTCAGGTAAAGAATACATAAAATTAAAATTCCAATAATTATTTTTACCACGATTCGTTGCTCCTCAAAATATTTATGGTTTTAGTTTAGCACTCCGAAAATAGCTTGTGCGAATTATGACAAAAAATTCATTATTTTTAAATAAACGGTTTAACTCCCATATATAAAAGAATAATCGCAATCAATGGCTTCATTACCCGGGAAATAAAATTCCGGTTGCGCTGACCGATCAGCCGCATCATTAATGGCGCACATGCAGCTCCGAGGGCTGTTCCAAGGGCCATGAAAAGAACCGGATGCCAAGCAATGGTTATTGTATGCCAGTGAAGCCCTACTCCTAAAAGAGTCGTCCAAATTCGGATGTATGAAGACGTCGCAGCTGCTTGCGTAACCGGAGCATCAAGCAGCAGCATTCCGGCAACTAATGGACCGCCGCCCGACATTCCAGCTAATCCGACCATGACACCGCTAATGATGCTGGCAAATGGAGGAAAATATTTTGCAGTTAATTTTGAAGATTTCTTTTTACGAGAGTGTGAAATTGAGTTCCATAAAATTGTGGATGCCAGAATAATTAAAATAACACTAATGATCAGTTGATAAAGATCATGATTGGTAAATGGAACGATCAAACTTCCACCGATCGTTCCCAATAGCGCCCACTTCAAAAGAAAATTTCCACGATGATAATCAATCGTATGGGTTCGATGATTGATCAATGTCCCAATGATCAAGGCAGGAAGCGTAACGACGAGCGCACTTGCTGCCGCCGTTTTCGCGCTGAGATGAAAAATTGTGATGAGACATCCAATGTAAAGCGCGGCTCCCATTCCAAGAAAGATTAAGATAAAACCAATTAGAAAACCGCACAAAATAAGTAATCCAATATGCATGCGATTACCTCCTTGGTCTTTATTATAGGAGTAACTTAGATAAAAGTTTACTAATGTAGTCGAAATGAAACAATTGCAACCGAGTTTTAATCTATGAATTTTCGGTTAATTTTATGAATTTTTTATATTTAGATAATTAAAATCAAAAAAACCTTACTATCAACTGATAGTAAGGCCGAAACAAAATAAGCCTCGAATACGAAGGACGTATTCCAACTAATAGGATGGAAATTCGTATACCTGTGTAAAGCGAAATTGAGGTGGTTAGTCAAACTCCCAAATGACCAACCACTTCAAGTTTATGATTTTTCGAAAGGGGTTTCAAACAAAGATTCTTTGCAATCATGCTTAATCGGTTAATATCAGTGTTTTTAAGGAAAATTCAAAATTTTTCAAGTGTTTTTGTGAACGCTTTAAAGACAACGGAACTATATTAAAAGTTGAAGAGAGTTATTGGAAAACTAACGTAAGTTGCTCTTCAATAGCCCGCTTGAAAGGGGCTTTGATGATAAATGATTATTCATCAAGGAAATCAACAGATTGGAGGAAACATGAATGAGTGAACAAGTTACAGGTGCGGAATTATTAATTGAAGCACTGAAGAAAAACGACTTAAAAAATGTTTATGGTGTTGTTGGAATTCCAGTAACTGATTTAGCACGGATGATGCAACGTAGCGGGATGCGGTATTTTGGCTTCCGGCGTGAAGATTCGGCAGTCAATGCAGCTGCGGCTTCTGGATTTTTAACGGGGAAACCGGGCTTAGCATTGACGGTTTCAGCTCCCGGATTCTTGAACGGCTTGGTTGCATTAGGCGAAGCAACGAAGAATTGCTTCCCGGTAATTATGATCTCAGGTTCATCCGAACGCCACATCATTGATTTGAACCGCGGCGATTATGAAGGTTTGGATCAATACAACATTGCCAAACCGTTCTGTAAGGCTGCATACCGGGTCGATCGCCCAGAAGATATGGGCTTAGCAGTTGCCCGGGCAATTCGGTCAGCGGTTTCAGGTCGTCCTGGTGGGGTTTACCTTGATTTGCCGGCTGACACGATCGGCGCTTTGTTAGATGAAAACATTGATCCTGAAAGCACTTTGATCAAAGAAGACGATCCAGCACCGCAACAACGACCATCAGTTGAAGCCGTTGACAAGGCAGTTGAAGTTTTGAAGAATGCCAAGAAACCACTAATTATTCTTGGCAAGGGCGCTTCAATTGCCCATGCTGAAAATGAAGTCCGCGATTTCATTGAAACAACCAAGATCCCATACTTACCGATGTCAATGGCAAAGGGCTTATTGCCGGATGACCATGAATCATGTGTTGCTGCTGCTCGGTCGCTTTCATTTAGCGATGCTGATGCGATCATGTTAGTTGGTGCCCGGTTGAATTGGATGCTTTCACACGGTGAAAAGTTCAATCCGGACGCTAAGTTGATTCAAATTGATGTTGATGCAAATGAAATTGACTCAAACAAGAAGATTGCTGCTCCGTTAGTCGGCGATATGAAGTCCGTCTTCAATGAATTAACACCCGCAGTTAAGAAAGCCGGAATCAAGGCTTCGCAAGATTGGTTGGATGCATTGAAGGCGAAGAAAGACGAAAACTTTGCAAAGATGCAAAAGCGGTTAACAACGCCACGGTCACCAATGGGTTATTATGGTGCCCTTGCTCCAATTAAAGAGTTGATCAAGAAGAATCCCGATACTTACCTTGTAAGCGAAGGAGCGAATACCCTTGATATTGGGCGGAACGTTATCGACATCTTCAAACCGCGTCACCGGCTTGATACTGGTACCTGGGGTGTCATGGGTGTCGGCTTAGGATATGCCATTGGAACGGCTATTGAAACGGGCAAGAAAGTTGTTTGCGTTGAAGGCGATAGCGCATTTGGATTTGATGGCATGGAAATTGAAACGATTTGCCGGTTGCATCTTCCAATTACGATCGTAGTCTTCAATAACGGCGGAATCTACAACGGTGCTGAAAAGGATCCGGCAGGCAGCGATCCAGCCCCAATCACATTGGATGCCAAAGGGCGGTACGACAAGCTGGCTGAAGCCTTTGGCGGGTTAGCATATAACGTAACGACCCCTGAAGAATTAGATAAAGCCTTGAACGAAGCATTTGATGCCGGCAAACCAGCAATTATCAATGCCGTTATTGACCCTGCTTTAGGAAAAGAATCCGGTCACATTGGCAATTTGAATCCAAAGTTAGGAATCAAACACTAAAAAGCGAAAAGAGGAATTAAAATGACTGAAGAAAAGAAAACATCAGAATACGCACCATTAAAGGGAATTAAGGTTGTTGACTGGACTCAGGTTCAATCAGGCCCATCATGTACTCAATTATTAGCCTGGTTAGGGGCTGATGTTATTAAGATCGAACGGCCAGATATCGGCGGGGATCCAACCCGGAATCAATTATTGGATATTAAGGATTCATGGGGAATGTACTTCTTGCAATTAAATGCTAACAAGAAATCATTGACCTTGAACATTAAAACCGATGAAGGTCACAAGATCATGGAAGACCTTTTAAAGAAGGCCGATGTCTTCATCGAAAACGTTAAACCAGGAGCTGCTGAAAGAGCAGGCTTCGGTTGGGACGATGTTCACAAGATGAATCCACGCTTGATCATGGCTTCATTAAAGGGATTCAACCAAGGATCACGGTTTGAAAACGTTAAGGCTTACGAACCAGTTGCTCAATCAGCCGGTGGGGCTGCTTCAACAACTGGATGGAACGAAGACGGCTTTAATGTTCCAACCCAGTCAGCGGGTGCCTTAGGTGACACGAACTCAGGGATGCACATTACGATCGGAATTTTAGCCGCATTGTTCCAACGTGAACACACTGGTGAAGGTGTCTATGTATATCAATCAATGCAAAACGCCGTTATGGACCTTTGCCGGATCAAGTTGCGTGACCAAGTCATGCTTGATAATTTAGGAGCATTGCCGCACTACGCTGTTTACCCAGACTTCAAGTGGGGCAAAGCCATTCCACGTGCTGAAAACACAGAAGGTGGCGAAGTTATCGGCTGGACATACAAGGCTAAAGGTTGGGAAACTGATCCAAACGCTTACGTTTACATTGTTATCCAAAACTCAAACAAGAGTTGGGAAGCAATTGCCAACACAATGGGTCACCCAGAATGGATCAAGGATGAACGCTTCAAGGATTGGCAACACCGTCAATTACACAAGAAGGAAATTTATCCATTGATCGAATCATACACAAAGCAATACGA
>DSLFI04102__coassemble_382_pt1 | contig 15642 bp, 11 predicted proteins | sample DSLFI04102__metabat2_low_PE_004 | metagenome-assembled genome bin DSLFI04102 | reverse complement strand
CCAAGGACATCAAGCATTTATGAAGTTTATTGACGCAGTTAATCAGGAATAAAATCAAAAAAGCCATTTCAACGATAATTCGCTGAAATGGCTTTTTATTATTCAATCAATTTTTATTAGAACTTGATGACTTTCCGGCCCTTAATTTCACCGTTCTTCATCTTATCGATCATTTCATTAACTTCGTCTAATTTGCATACAGATACGATTGGTTTAATTGCGCCATCAGCAGCCAAATCAAAGGCTTCTTTTAAATCTTGACGGGTTCCAACCAATGAGCCGGCAACTTGAATACCATCAAGCACCGTCTTCACAATTGATAATCCCATTTTGCCTTTTGGTAAACCGACTGCAACGACCTTTCCGCCAGCGCGTAAACTATCAACGGCCTGATCAAATGCGATTTGCGAAACGGCCGTAACGATTGCGGCATGGGCACCACCGAATTGATCGTGCGCAAATTTTCCGGAGTCGGCATTCTTTGAATTAAAGGTTAAGTCAGCTCCGACTTCTTTTGCGTATTCCAATTTGTCGTCATTAATGTCAACGGCTAATACATGAGCCTTAAAGACATTTTGGGCCCATTGAATTGCTAAGTTTCCTAAACCACCGCAACTATAGATGGCAACCCATTGTCCAGGACGGATTCCGGAAGTCTTTAATGCTTTGTAAGTTGTTACTCCCGCACAAGTAATTGAGCTTGCTTGGATTGGGTCTAACTTTTCAGGAACTTTAACGGCAAAGTCGCCTCGAATGATGCATTTTTCAGCCATTGCGCCGTCCATGTTATAACCTGCGTTTTGAACCGAACGGCAAAGGGTTTCTCCTCCTGTTACACAGTATTCACAATGCCCACAAGCGCCGGCTAACCAAGCGATTGAAACGCGGTCACCGATTTCAAGTCCAGTAACTTCTTTTCCAATTTGTTCAACGTGGCCGATTTCTTCGTGACCGATAATTCTTCCGGGTTGCGGTCCAAAGTCACCCGCTGCAACGTGCAAGTCTGTGTGGCATAAACCGCAATACTCCATTTTTACTAAAATTTCGTTGTCCTTAATTGGGCGTAACTTAACATCCTTAATATCAACATAGCCATCTGAATTTGGCCGAACAACAGCTGCTTTCATCAAAATTCCTCCCCATAATAGATTCGAAGATTTGAAAGGTTACCTTTCTATGTTTATAGAAGCGCATTGATTGGTCATAAACAATTAATTAAATTAATTTATATAATTTATTTTTTTAAGATGGTAGAGGGATAAGAAGTAAAATCGCTGGAATGAGAATAAATAATTGCCTTAACAAAAATTTTAAAAACTTTTTTCAAAATTTAATTCCGAATTTTATCAATTAATTTGGATCTAGTTATTCTTCGGAAAAGCAGAAATAAACTTAATCAGTTTGTTAAATTGGTATGATCATTCGCGATTAATGGAATGATAATCGCATTCAATAATGAAAACGTTAACATTAATGGTCTAACCAATTTTTAATCATGAGGGATGAATCATATAATAATTCAGGACTTAATTAATTTAAGGGTTTACACGTAAATATGATTGGTCTATACTGATTCAACGCAGTAAACGTTTTCAAAATCGTTAAAATAACTGATAATTAACCATTTCGTGATTGTAATGATTTATTATTCAAGGGTAAAGATTCTGGGAAAGATTTTGGAAGGTCGGTTGCACCTTAGACCTTAGAAATCAAAATTTTGAGAATCGATGAGTTAATCAAATTAATTATATTAATCGGATTTTACGTTGTTGGAAGTTTTAGCGATTGAATACAGTAAGGAGTGATTAGGATGGCTACAGGAAAGCCAGGGTTTAAAGACCGCCTGTTAAAGGTCGTTGGTAAAATTTCATCATCCCGACACATGGTTGCTTTACGTGATGGGATCGCACAGGCTGTTCCATTGATCATTATCGGATCAGTCTTCATGATTATCGGACAATTCCCGATTCAAGCTTATTTGAAGTTTATGGCCCATACATTTGGACCGCATTGGAACATTGTGATCCAACAAATTACGTTTGCTTCATTTGACTTGATGGGATTAGTTGCGGTTATCGGGATTTCATATAACTTAGCTAAAAGTTACAAGGACATTGATCCGTTGCCAGCAAGTTTAGTTGCAATGTGTGGTTTCTTCTTAACGATTCCATTTACAATGCACAAGGATGGCACGTTCTGGATTCCGTTGGCTCAATTAGGTTCAACTGGTTTATTTATTGCAATTATTATCGGATTATTCTTAACTGACTTTTACGTTTGGATGATTCACAAACACATCACGATCAAGATGCCTGCCAGTGTTCCCCCAGCTGTAAGTAACTCATTTGCAGCCTTATTCCCAGGCTTCTTCTGCTTGTTGCTTGTTTGGATCGTTCGGTTAGCAATTTCATTTACTCCGATCGAAACCATTCCAAACTTGATGCAATTTATTTTCAAGCCGATTTCAGCCGTTGGAACAAGTCTTCCAGGTGCTTTAATTTGTGAATTCTTAATTTCATTCTTATGGTTATTTGGGGTTCACGGAGCCAACGTTGTTTCTGGAATTATGATGGCCTTCTGGTTACAAGCTATGCAACAAAATGCCGCTGCTTTCGCTGCTCACAAGGCATTACCGCACATTGTTACCCAACAATTCTTTGATAACTTTGTTCACATCGGCGGTGCCGGTGCCACATTAGGATTGGCAATCATGATGATCATGTTTGCGAAGAGTGATGAATACAAGACTTTGGCCAAATTGGAAATCGCTCCCGCATTCTTTAACATTAACGAACCGTTGATTTTCGGGTTCCCAATCGTTATGAACATCTACATTGCATTACCGTTTATCATTGCACCGTTAGCAAACGTTTTGATCACTTACGGGGCAATGGCAACTGGACTATGTGCCAAGACAATTGGGGTCATGGTTCCATGGACAACTCCAGTTGTGATCTCAGGTTACTTAGCAACCGGTCACATTTCAGGAGCAATTACCCAAATTGTCTGCTTGGCAGTCGATGCTTTGATCTACGTTGGCTTCTTCAAGAAAGCTGATAAAAAGAAGATTCAAGAAGGATTGGCAATGGAAAATAGATAGCGATTCGTTTATAAAAATCAAGGTTTGCATTCCTTGATTTTTATGTTAAATTAAAAATGTAAGCGTTGTCACAAAAATGCAACCATTTAGTAATAATTTTAACATTATTTAATTGACGTTTACATGAGTATGTTTTAAGGGGATGAAGCAAATGTCTTCAAAGGGAAGTATGAAAGACAAAGTAATGAAAGTGATTGGTAAAATCTCCAATTCACGCCATATGATCGCGTTGCGGGATGGGATTGCGCAAGCTGTTCCATTGATCGTAATCGGGTCAGTCTTCATGATTATTGGACAATTTCCAATTCAAGGATATTTAAAGTTTATGGCACACACGTTCGGACCACATTGGAATGTTGTGATTCAGCAAATCACATATGCTTCATTTGACTTGATGGGATTGATTGCGGTAATCGGAATTTCGTATAACTTGACTAAGAGTTATGGGGACGTCGCACCGCTTCCAGCAGCATTGGTTGCGATGTGCGGGTTCTTCCTGACGATTCCATTTTCAATGCACAAAGATGGCACGTTCTGGATTCCATTGGATCAATTAGGTTCAACGGGCTTATTCATTGCCATTATCATTGGCCTTTTCTTAACGGACTTTTACGTATGGATGGTTCACAAGAAGATTACGATCAAGATGCCTGCTAGTGTACCACCGGCTGTAAGTGATTCATTTACAGCTTTGTTCCCAGGTTTCTTTTGCTTATTGCTTGTTTGGGTGATTCGGCTAGGAATTTCATTTACCCCAATTGAAACCATTCCAAACTTGATGCAATACATTTTCAAACCGTTGTCAATTGTTGGAACAAGTTTACCTGGAGCATTGATTTGTGAATTCTTAGTTTCATTCTTATGGTTATTTGGGATTCACGGTGCCAACGTTGTTTCAGGTGTTATGACAGCAATTTGGTTAGCAGCCATGCAACAAAATGCGGTTGCCTTTGCTGCTCATAAAGCCTTACCAAACATTGTTACCCAACAATTCTTTGATAACTTCGTTCACATTGGTGGTTCAGGGGCTACATTAGGCCTTGCAATTATGATGATCATGTTTGCCAAGAGTGACGAATACAAGACATTGGCTAAGTTGGAAATTGCTCCGGCATTCTTCAACATCAACGAACCATTAGTCTTTGGGTTCCCGGTAGTTATGAACCCGTTCATCGCAGTTCCATTTATTGTGGCTCCATTGTTGAACGTTTTGATCACCTACTTTGCAATGGCTAGCGGAATCGTTGCTAAAACGATTGGGATCATGGTTCCGTGGACAACGCCGGCAATTATTTCAGGCTACTTAGCAACTGGTCATATTTCAGGAGCCGTATTACAGGCGGTCTTGATCGCAGTTGATTCATTAGTATACGTCTTCTTCTTTAAGAAAGCTGATAAGCGTAAAGTTCAAGCCCAAATGGAAAACGCCAAGAAGGCGGAAGCATAAGATCCATTTAAAAAATTTAATAGTTCTTTTCAGTGAATGGTGAAAATGCTATAATTAAGCGGTAATAGAAAACGCTATCATAAGATAAACAATAATGAGGTGGATAAAATGGCTAAATACACAATTATGTTAAACTGCTCAGCAGGAATGAGTACAAGTTTGTTGGTAACCAAGATGCAAGCTGCAGCAAAAGAAAAGGGCATTGATGCTGATATCTTTGCAACGGCTGCAAGCGATGCCCGGGCTCAATTGGATTCAAAGACAATTGACTGCGTTTTGCTTGGACCGCAAGTTAGTTACATGCAAGATGACTTCAAGAGTATGCTTGAAGGCCGTAAGAACAGTTTAGGCAACGATATTCCATTGGCTGTTATCGACATGCAAGCATACGGCATGATGGATGGTGAAAAGGTCTTAAATCAAGCAATCAGCTTGATCGAAGGCTAATCTGATACTAGGAGAGGATAATTAATGGCTGAAGAACAACCAAACTTAGAAGCAACAATGGGTTTGATCATGAATGGCGGAAACGCTAAGGGATTTGCCTTTGAAGCGATCCGTGCTGCCAAAAAAGGCGACTTTGAAGAAGCCCATAAAAAATTAGATGCAGCAGATCAAGCTTTGAATGAAGCTCACAATTCGCAAACGGACATGTTGACCAAAGAAGCTCAGGGCGATCACCAACCGGTAACATTGTTAACGGTTCATGCCCAAGACCATTTGATGAATGCCATCACATTCCGGGATCTTGCCGGTGAAATGGTTGATATGTATGAACGAATTGCAAAATTAGAAAAATAAATCATAAAAAGGTGCAGGGAAACGAGGAACTGCACCTTTTTCATTAAGAAAGGATGAATTTTCACATGAAACGCGAACTGGGAATTTCAGTTTATCCCGATCATAGTGATCCGGAAAAGGATAAGGCATATATCAAAAAAGCAGCCGATTTAGGATTTACGCGGTTATTCATGAGTATGCTTGAAGTTCAAGACGGCAAAGAAGCAACGGCGGCTAAATTTAAAAACATTATTAGCTTTGCACGTGATCACGGTTTTGAAGTCATTTTAGACATTAATCCGGGAATTTTTAAGCAACTTGGAATTTCATACGATGATTTAAAGTTTTTTGCTGATCTTGGGGCCAGCGGAATCCGGCTTGATGAAGGCTTCGACGGCTTGAAGGAATCATTGATTTCATATAATCCGTATGGGTTAAACATTGAATTGAACATGAGCAATAACGTTGCTTACTTGGACAACATTTTATCGTATGAAGCAAACGTTCCGTACATTTACGGGTGCCATAACTTTTATCCGCAAGAAGGCAGTGGATTGCCATATGACTTCTTCGTCAAATGCAGTCAACGGTTCAAAAAACACGGAATCAAGACATCAGCATTTATTACAAGTCAGGATGCTTTGACTCAAGGCGGTCCGTGGAACGTAAACGATGGGCTGCCGACCCTTGAAATGCACCGGCATTTGCCAATTGCCGTTCAGACTAAGCACTTATTTGCAACGGAACTGATCGATACGGTCATTATTGGGAACTGCTATGCTTCGGATGAAGAACTGGAAAGTTTAGCAGCGCTTGATCGTTACTGCATCACTTTAGATGTTGATTATGTTCCGGAAGTCAATCCGATTGAAAGGACGATTTTGGAAGATAACCTTCATTTCCGCCGGGGCGACATTACCGCAATGACGATTCGGTCAACGCAGGTTCGGGTCAAGTACGCTGATCAGCCGAATCCGCCGCATGATAATGAACACGAATTCAAACGCGGGGATATTGTTGTCGGCAATGATGAGTTTGGCCGGTATAAAAATGAATTACAGATCGTTTTGGAACCGCATCAAGATTCGCGGAAAAATCTGGTTGGCCGAATTCCCGAAAATGAAATTTTTATGCTCGATTACATCAAACCATGGAGCAAATTTAAATTCGAAAATCATAATTAAAAATTAACCATCATTTATCTGAAAAAAGAAATCAAATACCTGTAAGAATGTGGCTTTGAACCGCATTCTTATTTTTTATTGACCGGTAATGACCGATTAAAAATCGTTATATCGATTTGGCGATAAATGTTTCAAATATTTTGTCATATCTTTTAGAATAGAAAATGGATGCTATAGGAAAAGGAATGGATTAGTTATGGGCAAATTAAGTGTAACGGAAATTTTGCATAAGCCGTTTACAAGCCGAAACCTGTTATACGTCTTTAAAGGAATTTTGGTCGGCTTGGTAACCGGAGTGGTTGTAAGTATTTTCCGGTTGATTATTGATAAGACGATGAAGGGATTATATTTCATTTATCCCTATATGGTAGCCCATCCAAAAACGATTATCCTATACGTAATTGCGACGATTATTTTGTGTATCGTGCTTGGGTTTATTATCCGGCCGCAGTTGTTTTACGTTAAAGGATCAGGGGTTCCGCAAATTGAAGCGGTAATGGATGGTCAACTTGAGATGCATTGGTGGGCCGCACTATGGCGGAAGTTTGTTGGTGGATTGCTGGCAATTTGTCCAGGACTGTTTCTTGGACGGGAAGGCCCATGTATTCAAATGGGAGCCTGCATTGGTCAAGGGTTTTCGGAAGAAGTTTTCCATGGGGACAAACAAGACCGGAATATTATGTTGGCATGCGGAATTGCCGCTGGGTTATCAGCTGCTTTCAGCGCTCCATTAGCGGGAGCCCTTTTCTTGGTTGAAGAAATCACTTTGGGATTTGCCTCAGCAACGGTTTGGTTGGCTGCGTTGGCGGCGGCAGTTGCTTCGGATTTAGTAACCCTCTTGTTCTTTGGATTAACTCCAAGTTTGCACTTTATTTATGATTATAGTGTTCCCGTTAAGGATTACTGGCAATTGATTATTTTAGGAATTATTTTGGGATTATTTGGAAACCTATACCAACGGGTGATCTTGAGTTTGCCAAAATGGTACGGTAAATTGACCATTATTCCAAAGGCATGGCATAGTATTGTTCCATTGCTCCTGGTAATTCCGATTGGGCTGTATTACGTTAAGATCTTAGGTGGAAGTCACGATTTCATCTTAGATTTAACCAGTCCGCATTTTATTAATTATTTAAGTGACCACTTACCAGCAATTGGTTTTGTGGCTCTGTTGTTGCTTATTCGGTTTGTCTTTTCGATGATTTCATACGGGGCATCAACGCCGGGTGGAATTTTCATGCCGATTTTAGTTTTGGGAGCAACGAGCGGAGCCCTTTATGCAAGTATCATGATCCATGCCGGATTATTGGCAAAGGGTTACTTCTTGAACATCGTAATTTATGCGATGGCTGCTTACTTTGGGGCGATTGAAAAAGCACCGTTTACGGCCGTTGTCTTGATTTCAGAAATGGTCGGCAGCATTAAACACATGATGCCGTTGCTGGTCGTAACGTTGATCGCATACGTCATCAATGATTGGCTTGGCGGTCGTCCAATTTACGCTGCATTGAAGGATGAAATGATGAGTTCATTGGATAATCCGCGGAAGAGTGCGGAATTAACGGGGTTAAGAAGTTAATTATGTAATAGGTCTTTTAAAGAAGTCGAGGCAAATTGTCTCGGCTTTTTTAGTACTTATTCATTAAATTTTAACTAGGAAGCGAGCGAAATTTAATATAACCCGTTCGGAATTAGATTTAGATAAAAATTATGGTTTTAATCTAGATTAATAATAGATATTTTGGTATCGTAAAGATAGGGTTAAGTGAAAATTCGTACAGTAGGGAATTTATAATTAGTGAGTGAGAATAATAATGAAAAAACCAATCAAATTTTTCTTGATTACCGGGATCGTAATCGTCATCGGGATATTTGGCGTATACATTTTTAAGGGTCGGAATCAAGAAACAATTCATGTTAAACACAATGTTACGAAAGTTAGTGCTCCGGTTCGGAAAGTTTATACGACGGATGCGGCAACTTTTAAATTATCACCGGAATCACTGTCAGATTCTGAAAAAAATTCACGAAATAAACTCGAATCTTTTTTAAAAGAAAATATGCTGGTTAACGGCGGCTTTGTAACTAACTACAAGGCGCATAAGGATCAAAATAAGACTGAACTTGCAACCGGGCATGATCAATTGAGCGAATCAGCCGGATTGTGGTTGCGAAATTTAGCGTTAACGGGGACGCAGAAACAATTTGATGCGTTTTATAAGGAAACAAAGAAGAAGTTTTTTGCTGATGGGCAATTTACGTACCGGATCAATGCAGATGGCAACCGGGCGGACGTGAACGCCTCAATTGATGATATGCGGATCATCAGTGCGTTGATTGAAGCTGAACAACGGTTCAAAGATCCGAAATATCAAAAAGAAATTAAGAGTTTGGTTTCAACGTTCAAGAAACAATCAATTCAAAATGGGATGCTGGTCGACTTTTATGACGTTAAGACTAAAAAGCCGGCCCATCAAATTTCATTATATTACTTGGATATTAAGGATATGGGATACATTTACAAGGTCGCGGGATTATCACCGAAAGACCTTGAATTTGAGTACCACATTTTAAAAAACGGGTATATTTCAAATTCGTTCCCGCTTTACCACACCCGGTATAACTATGACACCGGAAAATACGAGGATAGTAAGCAAATCAACATTATTGAATCGTTGTTGTCAATTTTGTACTTATCAGAAATTGGTCAGGAAAAATCACAAAGTATTCAATTTGTGAAGAATGCCGTCACAACAGGAACTCTGTACAACTCGTATAACCTTGATGGCACGCCGGCCGATAAAAGTCAATCAGCGGCAAGTTATGCAATTGCAGCAATGATTGGAAAAGAGATTGGCGACCAGAAACTTTACCAGCAAGCAATTCAAATCGTCCAAAACTTCCAGATAACGGACCCTTCAAGCCCAATTTACGGCGGAATCGGTGATCCAAATACGCTGCAAGTTTATTCGTACAACAATTTGATGGCGTTGCTTGCATATGATTATTAGAACCTTATTTCAGAAAGTGTGGGAAGATGTTAACCAAAATCAGACAAAAGTTGCATGCGTGGGCTGAGCCGGTCGAACGGTGGCTTCCCCCGGTGCGGTTGGGAATTTTGTTACTGGCATTGATTACGATCTTTTTATTATTTGTTCCTCCGGTGAGCGGACCGGTTGATGATGGGACTTATAACCTGATTCTGCATGCAAACGGGCTGCGGAAATTTACGGGTGATTCGAATTACTACAAGTACTTTGTGCCGCAGTTTCCGATTTTACAATACTATAACCCGGATGCACATTTATATCTTTCATTACAAAACGTTCTTATTCAAGCAGCAATTTTGCTGAATAAAATTTTTTACAGTACAAAGATTTTTGATGTCCGGTTTTTAGGCGCAATCTACACGGTGCTTTTTCTGCTTGCCAGTCGGTTGCTGTTTAAGGGATTAACATATCGGTTAACTGGTAAAAAAGCATACTTGATCGTTTTGCTGGGCGTATTTTTCCTTGGCGATACGACTTATACGGTTTATTTCAATTCGTTTTATATCGAACCGCTTGATTTCGTTATGATGATCGCGTTTGTCGGATGTGGCTTATTAGCATTTCAACAAACTACGACCCGTAAAATTTTAAAGTATTATAGCGGCCAGGTCTTAATTGCGTTTCTGTTTCTATTTGTTTCGCGGCAAGTCGCCTTTTTAGTTTCGGCGTTATGTATTTCGTTAATTGGTGGAATTATTTTTATCCGCGGGCGTCAGTGGAAATTATCAGCAATTATCTTGGTGATTGCCTTGATCCCGATGAGCATTTTTATTGGGAGTTTATATTCCAATCCCAACCATAATCAAAACGTTTATCAAAGTATGACGCTCGGAGCGATGCCGTCAACGAAGAACCCCGGGAAAAGTCTTGCTGAAATCAATATTCGTCCGCAAAACGAGATTTTACGGGGAACGTCGTATGATGCGCCGTATGCGATTGCGCGGTCAGATTCGGCAACCATTCAAAAGGGATTTATTGATGAAATTAATTATGCCAAATTGGTGTGGTATTACGGAACGCACCCAAGTATGTTATCGAAACTTTTGCAGACTGGATTGGAAAATAAAAACGTTGCGCGAACGAAAGTCGGGGTTTATGAAAAAGGCGCGGTCAAGCAGGGAGATGAAGATAAAACCTTTTTCCAATGGGCAACGATCGCGAAGGGCTTTATTCTCCCTAAAAAATTCGGTTTCTATTTTATTTTTGCAATTTTAGTAATTTCGGTTTACATCGTTTCGTGTGTCCGCGGTTTGGAAATGGGCTCGAAACTTTATGCAGCAAGGCTGTGGATGAATTGCGGCTTGTTGCTGATGATGTTTCTCGCATTCATTTCACCAATCATTATTTCAGGACAGACAAATATTATTCGGCAGTTGACCATGTCTTCAACTTTGCTTGATTTACTGGTACTGATCATTATTTCAGATTCCTTGCAGCACGATATTTGGATCACTCGCGATACAGTTTTGCTGACGCGTGCGGGAGAGGATGGTGACGCAAATGAAGAATAAACTTTTAACCTTATTTGTAATCCTCGTTGGGTTGATTTCATTCAATTGGCATTCACCATCAGTCCAGGCAGCAACGACGATTCAAAATCCATCCAAGGTCCTGGTTGTTTACGACAGTTTAAATGAACGCAATTACCGGCAAGAAGATGTTCAAACGTTAAGTCGGATGTTGATGAGCATGGGCCAGCAAGTTACGATGAGGTCGATGAGCGATTACCATGCTGGCATGCTTTCAAAGGGGCATTATCAGGCCGTGATCACGATGATCAACTGGCCGGGAATGAAATTTGATAATCCCGCGTTTGATCATGATCGCCAACAATTTAACGGGAAAAAACTGCACATTGGTCCGCTAATGACGGCTGATGAGAAACAAAATTTCCCGGGAAATTGGCAAGAAATCAACCAACAGTCATTTATTTTAAAAGGGCAGAATAACCGCTATGAACAGCAAGTTGATTTTCAACGCCAAATTCAATTATTGGATCAGGTAACTGGAAATGAGCAGGCATTATCCCAGTTGGTTGCAGCGAATGGGACAAACCAAACCTATCCATTTGGAATCATTAATGGACAAAATGCATACTTGCCGTTTTTCAGCAGTCAAGGAGCAACGTTACTGTCATCGATTCAATTGATTGCCCAGTGGCTCGGAGTTCACGGGAATTACGTGCCGTATGTTGATGTGCGGGATTTTACGCCGTTAAGTTCGTTTACGGCCACGAAAGAATTTATTAAAAATTTAGATTCGTTTGAAGGAAATATGATCATCACGACAACTTCAACGACTCAGAATACGGATACGAAAACATTTAAGAACTATTTGAAGTTTCTGAGGAAAATGACCCGGGATAATCGGGCAGTCGTTTACCTAAACGTTCCGGCACTGAATGGGGTCGATAGCAGTAACGATGATACCTTGATGAACATGCTGACTCAGGAAATCAGTACCCTGATTGAAAATCAGATTTTTCCATTAGGAATCAGTGCGCCGACATATTGGAATTTTGATAAGTATTATCAGTTGAATGCGTTGAATTTTGGGGATGCAACGCTTTTGTATAACCAGGTAAATAATCAGGATTATCATACCCAAACTTCAACCGCTAAGGCCTATCAAACGATGTTCTTTGCGATTCCGCACAGTGCACTTAAAAACATTAAGTGGAATATCAACGGCCGGTATACCGATTTTACCTTTCCAATGCCGGTCACGGTTGATTATCATTTTCCAAATTCAAAGGCTAAGGCTGAGAAAATCAACCGTGAAATTAAAGCATTGCCATTTGCGCCGGAAAACCAGTATTTGTATCAGTTTAATACCGGAATTTCAACGCAAACGCAAAATTTACGAGGAGAAAACGGCGTGATTTCATTGAACGAAACGCCGGTTTCCGAAATTGATTTCCATCAAATTAAACAGCAGACTGCTGGAATTCAAAAGAACCAGGATCAAACGGGTCACTTAACGACGAAGGGGATCGTTGACAAGATCAATAACGTTTTGATCGTGATCATCGTTGTGACCTTGATTGTTTTGTTGGGGATGCTTGCAATTGGACGCAAGTTATACCTGCGAATGTTTAAAAATCGAAATTTGAAACGAACGAAAGGAGCGAAAAAGAAATGACAAATGTTTGGAACGGAATGGTAATTTTTTCGACGACCATTATTTGGACCCTGTTATTAGTGTCGATTGCCTTGGTAACGTTTGGGTATATCTATTACTTAAAATGGGCCAAAACTCCGTTACCGCAACTTGATGATCAGCACGCACCGTTTGTAACGATCATGGTTCCGGCTCATAATGAAGGAATCGTAATTGTGAAAACCGTTCAGGCACTGTTGAATTTTAATTATCCGCATGACCGGTATGAAATCATCGTGATCAATGATAATAGTGATGATAACAGCGCGGAACTGCTTGCTGATCTGCAGAAAGAAAATCCGACCCGCAATTTTAAAGTGATCAACACGGACAGCGTTACTGGAGGGGAAGGAAAGTCAAACGCCCTAAATATTGGTTTCAAGTCGGCAATTGGGGACGTCATTGCAATTTACGATGCGGATAATACCCCCGAACCGAATGCGCTGCAGTACTTAGTTGCGGAATTGGAACAAAACGATGAATACGGGGCGGTAATTGGCAAGTTTCGGACGCGGAATAAGGACGTGAACCTCCTTACCCGGTTTATCAACGTTGAAACCTTGTCATTTCAATGGATGGCTCAGGCCGGCCGCAGTCAGATGTTCAAATTATGTACGATTCCGGGAACGAATTTTGTAATCCGGCGGAAAATCATTGAAGAAATTGGCGGCTGGGATGAAAAGGCCCTGGCAGAAGATACCGAAATCAGTTTCCGAATCTATAAAATGGGTTACCGAATCAAGTTTCAACCAGCAGCGGTTACCTGGGAACAGGAGCCGCAGACTGTTGACGTGTGGTTCCATCAACGGACACGCTGGGTCAAAGGAAATATTTACGTGATCGTTAAAAACGTCAAACTGTTGTTTGATCCGAAAGCTAAACGGATCCGCTTCGATATTTTGTACTTCTTATCAACGTATTTTTTGCTGTTAACGGCGTTGATCATGTCCGACGTGACGTTTATCATGTCGGTTTCAGGATACGCGAAGGTGACGGTTCCGGGATTCAGTAATACGTTGTGGTTACTCGCAATCATCCTATACGTCGTCAGTGTTTTTGTTTCGATCACGACGGAGAAGGGCGAAATGAAATGGTCGAACATTTTGGTGATTTTACTGATGTATGTGATCTATACGCAAATGTGGCTGATCGTTGCATTGCAGGGAATGTATTTATACATCAAGGAAAATGTCTTTCACCTCGAATCGGCAACGAAATGGTATAAAACCAAACGATATAAGTAAGGAGGCCAATCATAATGAAAAAAATAATTCGCGCAGCAGTCATTGCGTCAAGTTTAATTTTAATGACTCCGGCAATTGCGGCGGCTGCACCGGCATCAAATCAGCAGGGCTTAGTTAATCAGCAGATTGAACCTGCCCAGGTCAAAGATGCCCAACCTCAGGATAAGATCAATAATCAGCCGGCTCAAAGCGCAAACGCCGCTTCGTCAAGTTCACAGGCAAGTGATCAGCATTCTTCCAATCAGGGAAATGGTCAGGGAAGTCAAACATATACCCAACAGTTTCAGAATACCAATACAACGTTAAGCGGGAAGAGTGTTCGGTCAACGACTTACTTTAATAAAATTGATTATTGGGATGTAAAGAAAGCAACGTTTAACTTAACATATGCAACGACGCAGTTGCGCAATGATCAGGCGTCAAACATTACGGTATCGCTTAACGGGGTTAAATTTTATTCATTTAAGCCAAGCAATAATGACGGGCAGCAAACGATCAGCATTGATTTGCCGTTAAATTTGTTGCAAAGTTCAAACGTCTTGACGATTCAGGGCCAAATCATTGATCAAAACCAAAGTGGCGATCCGGAATCAACGCCGGCCAACTGGTTAACGATTTACAACGGCAGCAACGTTAACTTTTCGTATGACGTCAAGCAACCGGATAATCAGATCAGTGCGTTTTATAGCCATTTTACCGGCAACGATACGGTCTCAAACCATCAAAGCGTGATTTTAGTTCCAGCTAAGGCATCAAATGATGAACTTGCAGCTGCGACCTATGTCTTAACGGGGATCAGCCGGGTTTTAACAACGAATGATGCAAAGGTCAATATCAGCAGTTTGGCAGATTCATCAATGAATGATCAACCGTACCAAATCGTGATCGCTAAATATGACCAATTGCCGCAGGAATACCGCAAAGCAGTCAACGCGAGCGATTTACAAAACGGGAAAGCAATTTTGAAATTTGTTAATGGCAAAGATAAGAAAGTGTTGGTTGTGACGGCTAAAAATGCTTCAAGTTTGATTCAGGCCGGAAAGTATATTTCAAATGAAGAATTGATGAAACAAACGACCGCCGATTCAAAGACGATCGATAGCGATACGGAAGTGTTCAGTTCACAAATGCAAAATAATGGGGATTACCCGCTTGCAACGGATGGAACGAAATTAACGGGAAGCGGTCATCAGGAACAGGTCTTTTTCATTAACTTGCCGCACCACCAAAATAATTCGAAGGGCAGTTACATCAATTTGAACTTTAAGTATGCCGATAACATTGATTTTAAAACGTCATTGGTAACGGTGTATGTGAACGGCAAACCGATTGGAAGCAAACGGCTGACAGCAGCGAAGGCCAATGGGGACCACCTTAAAGTCAATATTCCGAATAATACGAACTTGAGCAGCGCATGCACGGTTCGGGTCGCATTTGATTTGAATATGAAAGATGACCACGTTAATGGCCAAACGCCGTGGGCATACATTGAGAATGATTCAAATGCCTACATTAACTCAACTGATAAGACGGATTTGCTGTTTAATAATTACCCGTCATGTTTCATTAAGGATTCGACGTTCAATAACATCGCTGTTCAATTACCGCACAAAATGAACCAGAATTACTATCAAGCACTGTCAAACATTTTTAATTTGATTGGATGTTATGCAGAAAC
>DSLFI04102__coassemble_351_pt1 | contig 16504 bp, 16 predicted proteins | sample DSLFI04102__metabat2_low_PE_004 | metagenome-assembled genome bin DSLFI04102 | reverse complement strand
TTTTTAGCAGATTAATTAATCGAGTGCTAATTATTTAAAATCTTTTGCAAAATACTCCAGGGTATCGATCTTATCCTGCTTCAACTGCGCAATCAACTGGTCGACTGATTCAAATTTGACCGGTGCGCGCAAATATTGATCCCATTCAACCTCAACTTCTTGGCCGTAGATCATCTGATTAAAATCAAAAAGGTTGATCTCGATCGTTAATGGATTATCGCCAAACGTTTCATTATGACTGACCGAGCACATTCCCTGATACCACTGACCGTCAACTTTAACTCGCACGGCATACACGCCGATTCCCGGAATCCATTGATCCTTTGCAGGCTGGATATTCAATGTTGGAAATCCCAGTTCGCGTCCGCGAGCCTCACCGTGAACGACTTTCCCTGGAAAACTGAACCGGTAGCCCAATAGTTGGTTGACCTTTTGAATGTCGCCATGATCGAGGGCCGTCTTGATCTGCGTTGTCCCGATTTTTTCAGCATTCAATACTTGACGATCAACCGTGACAACGTCAAACCGGCCCTGCGCAAACTGTGGCAGAGTTTCCATGTTCGCCACGTCTGGTTTCCCATACGTGTAATCAAATCCGGCAACGACGACCTTCGCATGCAGATCGGCCATAAAGTGATCAACAAAATACTGCGGCGTCAACTTAGCCATTGCCTCATCAAAGCGCGCAACGTATGCAATCTCGATGCCTTGCTGTTCAAACCGTTTTAACCGTTGCTTTAAGGGCGTAACATATTTAACTTCCTGCGGATCAATGTTACGAAAATAAATTTTAGGAAAGCGGTCAAACGTCATGATTGCAAGTTTTAAATGACGTTGCGCTGCAATCTGCTTGGCGCGCTGAATAACCGCCTGATGGCCGCGATGAACCCCGTCAAAAAAGCCCATTGCCAGCACAACATCCTCATTCGGAATCTTTTGCAAATCAAGCGGTTCAGAAATTTCAATCACTTGCATGTCTTTATCCTTCCTCAGTTAAATCAATCATCTGTTCTGGCCGGTATGCCTTTTTCGCCGCATCGTACTTGTATAATGCGCGCGTCTTTCCGTCAAAATTCAGGACCAGTAACGGGGTATCCGTGTGCATATGTTTTGCTTGAAGGAAACCGCCGTTTTTAACGATTTTCCACTGAAAATCCGTTAATTCGGCTTGCGGATATTTCCGAAAAGCATACCCGACCGGGAAAAGGAACTTTTGCAAGTCCTCTCCGTTGTCCTTCAATTTTTGCAACTCCGCCAATGAAACCGTCTGATCAAGTGTGAACCCGCCGCTTTGAAGCCGGGTCAGGTCTGACATCACTGCAGCCACACCGAGTTTTTTGCCCAAATCAACGGCCAGCGTCCGGACATAGGTTCCCTTCGAACATTCCACTTCAAACTTTGCCTTCTGCAATCCCGTTGCTTCATCAAATTCGCTTGGAGCTGTCAGCTTAAACGACTTGATCGTCACTTTGCGTTGCGGCCGTTCAACCTCTTCGCCAGCGCGCGCATATTCATACAACCGCTTGCCGTGAACCTTAACGGCCGAATACATCGGCGGGATTTGAATGATCTCCCCCGTCATCGAAGCCATCATTTGCTGAATTTCATCATCAGTAAATGGTTGTTTTAACGGCGTTTCTTCAACTTTTTCGCCATCAAGATCTTCGGTGGTCGTGGCAACCCCCAACGTGACTTCGCCGCGATATTTCTTTCCGGACTGCATTAAATAGTTAACGGTTTTCGTCCCTTTGCCAATACAGATTGGTAAAACACCGTCAACATTCGGATCAAGGGTGCCGCTATGCCCGACCTTCCGCGTTTGGAAAATCCCACGGCACTTCATTACGGCATCGTTGCTGGTCATCCCGCGATCCTTGTAAAGTGGTAAAATTCCGTCCATTTGTTCACTTCCTCTTTCCATACCAAAAAAGGTGCGACCAAACCACCGTTTATTCCATGGTTTCGTCACACCTTCTTGCTTAAAACTTATCTTGTTGGTGAAGCTTGTTCAACAATTCATCAATGTGGTCACCATACCGCACTGATTCGTCCTGTTCAAATTTAATTTCAGGAGTGACATAGATACTTAAGCGGTGGCCTAATTCGCGCCGAATCAAGCCCGTTGCCTTATCTAAGCCGCGTTGTGTTTTTTCTGCATCTGAAGCTAAATCTGAAAGAATGCTGTAGTAAATCGTTGCATGTTGCAAATCACCAGTTACTTCGACGCCAGTAATTGTAACCCCTTGAACTCGCGGGTCACGTACACGTTTTTGCAAAATATCATTGACTTCGCGCTGAATTTCTTGAGCGAGTCGGCCAACTCGTACTTGTTGTGCCATTTTACCAGCCTCCCTTAATCTTATTCAACTGGAACTTCTTCCATTACGTATGCTTCAAGTTGATCGCCAACTTTAATGTCGTTATACTTTTCAATCATCAAACCACATTCGTAGCCGGCCTTAACTTGTTTAACGTCATCCTTGAACCGTTTCAAACTTGCAAGTTTACCGTCATAGATAACCACGCCGTTCCGGATGACCCGCACGCCGCTATCGCGTTGGATGTAACCATCGATGACGTATGCCCCACCGATTGTTCCCAACTTCGATACCTTGTAAGTTTCACGGATTTCAACTTGACCAGTAACCTTTTCTTGATATTCTGGTTCAAGCATCCCTTTCATCGCGGTTTCAACTTCATCGATTGCCTTGTAAATAACGTTGTGCAACCGAATATCAACGCCATCTGCATCGGCTTGTTGCTTAGCAAGCGGTGTTGGCCGGACGTTGAATCCAATGATGATCGCATTTGAAGCTTCGGCTAAGGTAATATCACTTTCGTTGATTGCCCCAACGGCTTGGTGAATAATGTTGACCCGGACGCCTTCAACGTCAATCTTTTGGAAACTTTGGGCAAGGGCTTCAACAGAACCTTGAACATCGGCCTTGATGATCAAGTCAACTTCCTTCATTTCGCCTTCCTTGATCGTGTCGAACAAGTTATCCAATGTAACGTGTGTTGTCTTGCTCCGTTCCTTGATCAATGCTTGTTCAGCCCGCTTTTCACCGGCTGCCCGCGCTGTCTTTTCATCGTTGAACGTTACGAACCGGTCACCTGAATCTGGAACATCGTTTAACCCAGTAATTTCAACTGGAGTTCCTGGTTTAGCCTTGTGAACGGCTTTTCCGCGATCGTTGGTCATTGTCCGAACCCGGCCAAAGGTATTGCCGACAACGATTGGATCACCGACATGCAAGGTTCCTTGTTGAACTAACAATGAAGCAACGGAACCTTTACCCTTATCAAGCCGGGCTTCAATTACTGAACCGGCACCGTGTTGTTTCGGGTTGGCCTTCAATTCCATCATTTCGGCTTGAAGCAAGATCATGTCAAGCAATTCATCGATGTTTTGCCCTAACTTAGCTGAAATCTCAACGAAGATCGTGTCACCGCCCCAGTCTTCAGGAATCAAGCCGTATTCAGTCAATTGTTCCATTACGTGGTTTGGATTTGCACCAGGCTTATCGATCTTGTTGACCGCAACAATGATTGGAACGCCAGCTGCTTGAGAGTGGTGGATGGCTTCAATTGTTTGCGGCATTACCCCGTCGTCAGCTGCAACGACTAAGACGGTAATATCGGTAATATCAGCCCCACGCGCCCGCATGTTCGTGAAGGCCGCGTGTCCTGGAGTATCCAAGAAGGTAATTGTCTTCCCGTCGTGTTTGATTTGGTAAGCCCCGATATGCTGTGTAATCCCCCCGGCTTCACCGGCAGTAATGTGGGAGTGCCGCAAGTGGTCAAGCAACGTTGTCTTCCCGTGGTCAACGTGCCCCATGATCGTAACAACTGGTGGCCGTGCTTCAAGGTGTTTGTGGTTCTTTTCTTCGTCTTCAAAGAACTTATCGATATCTGAAACATCGACTTCGACCTTTTCTTCAGCCTTGATGCCATAATCATCCGCTAAGATTTCAATCGTGTCCTTATCAAGGGATTGGTTTTGGTTGACCATGACCCCCATCATAAAGAGCTTCTTGATGATTTCAGCTGGTTCACGGTGGATCTTCTTCGCAATATCAGCAACACTCATACCGACCGTGTAAACAAGGGTTTCTGGTAACGGCTTGTTCTTGCGTTGCGGAACTGGATTCTTCTTTTGGTTCCGCCGATCTTGACGGCGTTCCTTCTTGCTCTTCTTTTTGTTCTTCTTATTGAACTTGTTGCGTTGGAAATCATTGCTGTTATTGAAGCCGCCATTGCGCTTGTTCTTCTTGTTAAACTTCTTGTTGTTGCTGAAGTGATTTCCATTTTCACCGTTATCATGTGATTGAGCCTTCACATGGTTATTATTTTGGTTTGAATGATTATTTGCTGGACGTTGATTCTTAAAGTCCTTGTTCTTCTGATCATTGTATCCGTGATTTTGATTTGCGTGATTTTGTTTCATTTTATTATTGTTGTTGTGAGAATCTTTAGCTTGAACCGGCTTTGAAGCTGCCTTTGGTGCAGGCTTCTTAGCTGGAGCCGGTTGGGCTTGGGCATTTTGCGGCTTGGCGCCCTTGCCTAAGCTCTTCTTAACCGTTTGTTCTTCATTTTCATCAAGCATTGACATGTGATTGCCAACCTTAATGCCGTTCTTTTTGGCAGCGGCAATGACTTCCTTGCTGCTGACATCTAATTCATGTGCGATTTGATATATTCTCTTTTTACTCATATGCAAATCCCTCCATTTCGCGTATTTCAAATCATTATGTTTTCACGCGAAATGGGATTCGCATTATTCAGAAAACAATAATGATTTTAACTTCTTTCCAAAACCGGAATCTGTAACTGCAATGATCGAACGCACCTGTCCAATCGCAACGCTTAGCTCTGCACGCGTAAAGTTCGTTGCCAATGGAACTTGATAGCTCTGACACTTATCAGAGAACTTCTTTTGCGTTGTTTGTCCGCAATCTGCAGCTAAAAAGACAATCTGAGCTTGATGCTTTTGAATCTTTTTCAAAACTAAATCTTCGCCAGTCGTGATTTTGCGTGCCCGTTGCGCTAATCCAAGCAGATTTAAAACTTGCTTTTTATTCATGACCAAACAACTTAATCCGTGCGACCTTGTGATCAACGTAGGCAATCAATTCATCATAAAAATCATCGCTGATCTTAATTCCGAATGCCTTGTCAAATGTCTTTTCTTCCTTAGCCCGCTTTGCAACATCAACATCGAGGTGGATGTATGCGCCACGGCCATTTTGCTTACCTGTCGGGTCGATTGCAACTTCGTTTTCCTTATTCTTCACAACCCGAACAAGTTCCTTTTTAGGAAGCATTTCGCCAGTTACGATATCTTTTCTCATCGGAATTTTCCGTTGACGTTGTGCCATTTTTTAAACCTCTTATTCTTCTGAACCTTCATCAGTTGCTTCGGTTTCAACTGAAACTTCTTCAACTGGTTCCTCTTCAACAGCTGGTTCAACTGGTTCTGCAACCGTCTTGTCTTCTAAGTTTTCTTCTGCAGCATCAGTTTCTGACTTGATATCGATCTTGTAACCAGTTAACCGAGCAGCTAAGCGAACGTTTTGCCCGCGTTTCCCGATTGCAAGTGAAAGTTGATCGTCAGGAACAACAACGGTGCAGTCATGTTCATTTTCAGGATCGAACCGAACTGCTAATACGTCAGCAGGATTCAATGCGTTGGCAATAAAGGTTGCCGGATCTTCATCCCACTTAACGATATCCATGTTTTCGCCTTTTAATTCGTTAACGATCTTTTGAACCCGTTCACCCCGTGGTCCAACACAGGTCCCAACCGGATCCAAGTTGTCGATCGTTGCCCGCACAGCAACCTTTGCGCGATCGCCAGCTTCCCGGGCAATTGAAACAATTTCAACTTCGCCGTTATAAATTTCAGGAACTTCTTGTTCGAATAACCGTCTTAACAAATCAGGGTGTGACCGGCTAACAAAGACTTGCGGGCCCTTTGAGCTGTTTTCAACTTTATAAATGTAAACCTTGATCTTGTCGTGGGACTTGTATTCTTCACCTTGAATTTGATCCTTGCGTGACAAAACGGCTTCAACTTTACCTAAGTTAACGTAGATAAAGTGGTTATCACGCCGTTCAACTTCACCCGTCACGATTTCATTTTCATACTTAATGTATTCGTTGTAGATGACGTTGTGTTCTTCTTCACGCACGCGTTGCATGATGACTTGCTTGGCCGTTTGAGCGGCGATCCGACCAAAGTCTTTTGGCGTAACTTCAAACCGAATTTGGTCGCCGATTTCATAGGCCTTGTTTAATTGCAATGCATCATCTAAGCTAACTTCCAACCGGGAGTCAAAGACTTCATTAACAACATCCTTAACTGCATATACGTGAATGTCGCCCTTCTTTTCATCAAACTCAACTTCAACGTTTTGAGCTTGGCCGTAATTCCGCTTGTATGCAGAAACCAATGCATTTTCCAATGCTTCGATAACAACTTCACGCTTAACGCCTTTTTCCTTTTCAAGAACGTCTAACGCAGTCAGTAATTCCTTACTCATGAAAATTTCTCCTTAGTATATTTGATTAAAACTTAATTGCTAAACGAGCTTTCGCAATTTTATTCCGAGGAATCGTAATTGTTTTGGTCCGTGTTTTATCTTGATATTCGATCGTCAATTCATCGGCTGACAGATTCGTCATCGTTCCTTCATATATTTTACTGCCTTCAAGTGGTTGATACAAAGAAACGTGGATGTATTTACCAAGCGCCCGTTGATAATCCTTTTCCTTTTTCAAAGGACGTTCGGCACCCGGTGATGAAACTTCAAGATAGTATGCTTGCGGAATTGGGTCCGGATCGCAATTATCAAGCTTCTCGCTTAATTGATCACTGACCATTGCACATTCATCAATCGTGATTCCTTCCGGCTTATCAATGAACACGCGCAAGTACCAACTTTTACCTTCTTTTACAAATTCAACGTCCACCAATTCAAAGTGATGGTCGTCTAAAATCGGTGTAACTAAATCAGTTACAGTTTCTACTACACTGCTCACTCAATATCCTCCTCGTTTTGCTAAATAACTCCATTCATCAAAAAGAGTGAGCATCGCTGCTCACTCTTACCGAGTTATTAAAATACAACAACTAATATAACAGATAAAGTTGGATTTTTCAAATTATTCTGTTATTCTTTTTCTTCTTACATACATTACCAAAGCAATAATCCAAGTTACAAAACTCAAAATAATTGCTAACCAATCAACAAATGAAAGAACATACTTAACAGTAATTGGTCCGCTTCCTGAATCAACCTGAATTAAGTCTTGAGAATTGGGACTCCACTTAATCTGTTTACCATTTCGATAAACATGAATGTTCTTGTAATTGTATGTCGGTAAAATTACACTCTTAGCACTATCAACTAAATTACCAGTAAATTTCAATCCGTTTGGTAATGATTTGATATCCTTTGAATGTAATTGAACTTGGTTGCCATCAACAATAGCCAAACGTTCAGTAACCCCACCAAGGGCTGATTGACCCTTTTCTGGAGTATACTGATCCATCCATAAACCATTTTGATCTGTAAATAATTTATATGATTTTGTAAAACGATATTGTTCTGGTGTTCCTGCCATCTGATAGTTCAAAATGTTAGTTACATCACCCAGCCATGGAACAAGGATAATTAATAAAGCACCAACCGAAACCAGACTTTTCTTAATTCGATCATTGTTCTTAGCAAATATCTTATCCAAAACAACACGAACGATTTTTCCAGCAACAACTGCATATAAAACCGTAACTACCATATCAAATCGGAAAGTAAATTGAATAACATCCAAGAAAGTATTCGTTAACATCGTCCATGGGAAAAGAGATGTTGTAAATGCTAAAACAATTGTTCCGATTACATAACATGACTTTTCAAGCTTATTCAATGCCTTCCAGAAAATTAATCCTAAAATTAGAACCGAAATAATGATGAATCCTAAATTATCACCATTATTACTATTTAACGCACTAATAACATTGTCACCAAAATTAGGACCACTTAACGGCATTGGAGATGGTTGCGCAAATTTTTGATAAAGTTCTTGCTGAACAAATGGTAAAAGGAAAATTGCCGAACTTGTAATAAACACACCAACGGCAAATGCTAACCTTTTAATCCGTTCCTTTCGATCGTCGATCCAGTGAAAGAGAACAACAAATAAAATAGTAAACGTCATTGTAACGATAAATGTTGACAGGACATGTGATAACATAATTGCTGACATTCCGAATGCCAAATACGGCCAGTCCTTTTTATTTCCAAAAAGAACTGCATAAAAGCCATAAAAACATGCTGGAATGAAAATCATTGCAATGAATTCACCAAAGGCAAAACGACTATATCCATCAGTCAATAAATATCCTGAGAAGATATAGATCAATGCTGTGAAAAATGATTGGACTTTGTTTTTAAATAATTTATTTGAAACATGGTATGTAATATTCAACCCAACAAAGATATATAATCCAAATCCCCAAGCAAATGCAATTACTTGATTGGAAAAAATATTCTTAAAAATTGCAAACGGAACAATCGTTAACCATGGATAAAATGAATTTAATAAATATCCAAAACGGTAAAATGTATATGTATACATTTGCGGGAAGAAATTTCCATGTTTAAAATTATCAGCAATTTCAACTACCCGATCAAAGTGATAACCTAAGTCATCCCCTGCTGGAATAAAGCCATGAGACACAAATGGCAGTACAAATAAGATTGCAAGTAAAATAAAAATCAATTCCAAAATGATTTTGGATCGATATTTCTTTACGTATTCTTTCAAAATCATCACCCTTACTAATAAGATTATTTTTAGCTTTCAATCAAATTATGCTATTCTAAGTATAGTGATTGAAAGTTTTAGGCTAGGATGAGTTCCTAGCCTTTTTATCTGTACATTAATAATGTGAAAAATAATAACAACCAATTACTAATAATAAAATTATTTTAATTAATTTTCATATATATCATATGTATCGAATTTTTCTACCTTTTTTGCATTACTTGGTAAATTATTTAAGTTAATTGATGAATCGTTATTTAAAACCACAAAATATGCATTATCTACATTTCTCATGCTTTGATCTGTATTACTATAAAAATGCCACTTTCCATATGATTGAGGATTTCCTTGACTATCTCTCGCATAATTTTTAGGATTCTCAGGTTCAAAGAAACGAATGACAGCATACATTCCTCCGTTTTGATTATCAATAAAATAAATTTTCTTATTTGATTTTTCCAACTTATCAAATAAATTTTTTAAGTTAAGCGACATAACAATTTGATTATTAGACAAAGCTTGTGCATTTTGTCCAAAATAACCATAGACAAACCATAACATCATTACAACAAAAATAGAAATTGCAAACTTTCGTACCATTTTAGTATTAAGTAATGACATCAATCCAAGTACTTCAAAATAAAAGATTGGAAGAATTAATGCGTTCATATGATTAGCATTTGGTACCACAAAAAGAAGCACTGGTATTGAAGACAAAACCGAAATAAGCATAAAACGATTCAAATCTGACTTCTTCTTCGTTGAAATTGCTAATCCCAATCCAATTAAAGCTACAATAAACATTCCCGGGAACATCAAACCGATGCCTGGCAATGAATTACATATCAATCCATCACCATTTGCAATCGCATTTATATTTCCTAAAAAGTTTTGAATCATTGCAGGAATAAGAGGAGTTCCATTACCAAAGATCATTTGACTTGATCCTCTATTCGACAATAATAATGGGATAGTTAATCCTAAAACATGAAGCGTGCGATGTCCAAAATAATTTACATACACAAACAAAAGCAACGGCCACACTATGATAAATAATATAAATAAACTCATTAGAAATTTTTTTAAATTTATTTTCTTTGTCTTAAGCAATATTCCAAATATCAACGGGACAAAGAGTGCTAAAAAAATCCAGTTATCTGAATATGCATAGGCACTAAGTCCAATACATATATCAAAAACAATAAGCCAACCGGTTATTGTTTTCCTCAAAAACGTCAAGAAAGCCGATAGAGCAAAAATCATTACTAGAGGAAATAGATTACTCTCTAATGACCAACGATTAGCCATTATCATCCACGGATTTAAATATAATATTGCAATAAAGAATAAATTAAACTTTGGATGATCAATATTATTCATCAATGCATTATACAATGTAAATACCGATAAAATACTTAGGAAAACCATTGGAAAACGATAACTCAAAACGCTTAGTCCAAACAGTTTAATAATCGGAATACTAATTGCTGGATACAAAACATTCATTCCCGATCCCCACGCAATTAAATAAACTGGCATTTTCATTAAATGAGAGTCAACGCCATAGTTAGCCAAACACCACGAGTTATAACCGCCCATAGCTTCATCCACGTTTAGCCCCATTGCCGAACCATAGCGAATAATTCTAACTAACACAATCAACAATAAAAGAGACAAAAAAACTAATTGATATTTCTTTGATTGATGTTCCACATTAGGATTTCTTAAAGTCATTATTGCTAACAGAATAACAGTAAAAATTATAATAATATAAAAAAGCAATACTTTCACCTACAATCATTTTTTAAGAAACAAGCTTTAACTAGCATATATAAAATAAGTTAACCAAGTATTAGATTGAATAACCAAAAACAAATTAGTTCAAAAAGTACTTTTCTTAATTCTCATATACAACATAATCCCCATAATTTTTTACCTTATGAACATTATCTGGCAAATTACTTAAATTAGATGAATCACTTGAAAGAATAACGAAAACAGTATTGTTTAAATTCTTCATCGAAGAATCAATACTCTGTGAAAAATGCCATTTACTGTAATATTGATAATTCATAATTGACTGTTTTGGATCGTTTGATTTAGTTTTGTTAAAAGCGTATGGACTGACTGGTTCCCAAAAACTAGTAATAGCAAACATTCCGCCATTTTGATCATTAATAATATAAACCTTTTTCTTCGTCTTATTTGCCTTACTGAGTATTGTTCTTAAATTCAACGGTGTTACCCACTGACAATTAGATAACGAAGCTGCATTTTGAATAAAATAGCCATACGAAAACCATATCATCATAATTGTGAAAAAGACAACTGCTGATTTTTGCAAGAATTTTGTATTTAAAACTTGCTTTAAACCTAAAGCAACAAAATAAAAAATTGGTAAAATCACTGCGTTCATATGATTTGCATTAGAGGTTACCAAAAATAAAATTGGTAAAGTAGAAATCATGGAAATAAACATAAATACGTTCATTAAAGAACCACTTCTTAAATTCTTAATCGAAACTACTAAGCCAATTAATGCAATTAAAAACATTCCTGGAAACATTAATCCAATTCCAGGTAATGCTACCACCATTCGCAATAGTACTAATATTTCCTAAAAAATTATTAATCATTGCTAAAATAAACGGCGTTCCATTCGTGTTTCCAAAAATAGTCTGTCCTTGAATTCTACTTGCCCATAATTTAGGAATCGTTAACCCCAAAACATGAAGTGTATGTCCCCAATATAATTTACATATACAAAAAGTAAAAGTGGCCAAACAATAGCTAAAATTTCGATTATCCCCAACACAAAAAACTTTAAATTAATTTTTTTCTTAATTAGTAAAAATACAAAAATTGCCGGCACAAAAATTGCTAAAAACATCCAGTTATTTGAATATGAGTATGCACTCAATGCAACACACATAGTAAATAAAATAAACCAAGCTAATTTATGTACATTGTTATTTTCAAACATTAAAAATGCCGATAACGCAAAAATCATTACAATTGGAAAAAAATTACTTTCTAAAGCCCAACGATTAGCCATTATCATCCATGGATTAAGGTATAAAGCAATAATAAAAAGTAAATTCAATTTTGAATGATTACTACTCTTCATTAGTGCATTATACAATGTGAACATTGATACAATACTAAGTAAGACCATTAAAAAACGATAGCTTAGTGTGCTTAGACCAAAAAATTTTACAACTGGAATACTCATTAAAGGGTACAGGATGTCCATTCCTGAACCCCATGCAATTAAATAAACTGGGTTTCATTAGGCGAATCAACACCATAATGAGCCAAACACCATGAATTATAGCCTCCCATAGCTTCATCTGGATTTAACCCCATCGATGAATCATATTTCAATACTCGTAAAAAAATAATCAGCAAAAATACAATAATAAGAGTTAGTTTGTATTTTTTTGATTGACAATTGATTTTCTCATTTTTTAAAGTAAAGAATGTCATTAAACAAGAAACTAAAATAATAAAAGTATAGAAAAGCATTTACACAACTCACCCAATCCTTTATTTTGTTTTAAACATTTTAGGTTGCTTTACAATAATAAACGTCATTGTCCCATACAAAATAAGCATTAGCCACGCGTACGGTTGAAAACTAGAGATAATATTAAAGAAAGAATTGATATAAATAATCATATCAATTATCGCAACACCTAAAAACAGTGGTAAATATCGAACATTCAAACATGTCAATACAATTAATAATATTCCAATCATAAAATCGTAACGCTCATGCATTGCAGGCAAAAAGAAATCGCAAGTCCAAATGCACCAAGTTAATAGTTGAACAAAGTTGGCTTTCACATCATATTTTTTCTTTGATAAGAAAAGAAGAACTATTCCCAAAACACAAATAGTAACTACTATCAAAAATGTACTTACCATTTTATATTCAATTGATGCATTTGTACCATCCGTTTCACTAACAGTGAAAAGTTGTGGAAAATTAACGGCGTGCATTGATAACACTTGATGTTCTGATGTCTGACCTAACAAAGCTTGAAATGGAGCCATAAAAGTCCGTCCATGTAATAATCCGCCAATATTAGGCAAATAAAACCCTAATAATGCCCATCCTAAATTAAAAATGCTATGTTTATGTTCTAATACATACAGCATAATAACAAAGGGTAAAAACACAATAGGTTCTAGTTTAAACGAAAGTGATAATCCATAAAAGAAGAAGCCCCATCCCCATTTATCAATATAAATAAAATAAAAACCAATAAACATAAATAAAGCATACAAGGGATCGCATTGACCCCAAATCATGCTTTCAATAAATACGCTTGGTAAAATTAAAGTCATCAAAAATGGAAGTGCAAATGAAGAAAGAGTTTTTTTTATGTTAACCTTATATGTAAAAGCAGCTACTGCAAAAGCAAGGAGAAAATTGGTTATTGTTCCAACTAGCTTTACTGTTCCTTGACAATTCAACCCCCAAGTTGTCATCCAAGCTATTAAAGTCTGATATGAACTAGCGTAGTCGCCTACTTGATGGGATAAAGAATGAAATCCTCCTTCAGAAATTATCTGATTCCACCACGGTTGAATAAAGAAATTAAAATCTGTAGAAGGTGGACTTGTTAAATCAAAACGAAGTCCCATTTGAATATACAATCCTAAAATAATTATAAATAAAACACTATACGTAATTATTGCTAGATGTTTCTTTAGAAATTCTAAACACTTACCTTCAAGTTCTGTCATTATCTAACTTCTCCTTTAATACTTTCCCTTAAAATCTATCTGTATAATCATCTTCCTCAATTGTAAACCGCGGACGAGCCTTTACTTCAGAATAAATTTTACCAATATATTCACCAATCATACTGATACAAATTAATTGAACTCCACCAAGAACCCAAAGTGAAATCATCATTGATGACCAACCGGCAACAACGTGACCTAAACAATGTTGAACTAATGTATAAATCAGTAAAATAATTCCAACAAAGACAACACCAACTCCTAAGCCCATGATTAACTTGATTGGAGCTGTTGAAAATGAAGTGATTCCATCTAATGCAAACTTGATCATTTTCTTTAATGGATATTTTGATTCACCAGCGAAACGTTCTTTCCGTGCGTAATAAACCTTAGCTGATGGGAATCCAACCATTGGCACCATTCCACGAAGAAACAAGTTCCGTTCTTTGAATTGAAGTAATGTTTCTACTGCTCGCTTACTCATTAACCGATAGTCAGCAGAATTCGGGACCATATTGACCCCTAACTTCTTCATCAAATCATAGAATGCAAGCGCCGTCTTTCGCTTGAATGCTGTATCGGTATCACGATTGTTCCGTACACCGTAGACAATGTCCTTCCCTTCATGGTACTTTTGAACCATCTTTGGAATGGCATTGATATCATCCTGAAGATCAGCATCAATTGTAATCATCATATCTGAATAATTAACAGCGGTTGTTAAGCCAGCAACTAGTGCATTTTGGTGACCAAAGTTCCGACTAAACTTGATTCCAGTAATATAATCATGTTGTTCTTCAAACTTTTGAATTAAACTCCATGTTTTATCCTTGCTACCATCATCAACAAACAAAATTTTACTTTTGTCGTTAACCTTTTGCTTGGTAATCATATTTTCCAATACTCTACCCAATTCTTTAACTGTTTCAGGTAATACCTCTTCTTCGTTATAACATGGAACAACGATTGTTAATATATTATTACTATTCAAATTAACCCACTCTTTCTAATTAGAACGTTTACGAACTTTACTTAATAATCCAATAATTAACGCGATTACCCAAGTTCCAATACTAAGAAAAATTCCTGTCCGATCTAAAGTCGAAGGAATATACTTTACTGTCACAGGTCCTCTAATACCGAAAGTATTAATGGATACGGTATTATTTGAACTTGGATTCCATTTAACTTCTTTACCATCTCGAAATACGTGAATATTTTTATAGTTAAATACAGGCAGTTCTAACGAATTTGCGCTATCGATTATCTTACCTTTAAATTCTAAAGCATTTGGTTGAGAAACAATATCTTTCACACTTAATATTTGCTTATCCCCGTCAGCAATTACTTCACCTTGAATTACATTATTTAAATATTTTTTTGAATTTTGAGGAGTATATTGATCTAACCAAAGTCCACCTAAATCCGTATATGCCTTATAATTTTTTGTAAACCTTTGAATACCAGGATTGTTATTTGAAGCTTGAGCATTGATATAATTCATTGCCGATCCTAACCATGGTAAGAATATAATTATTGAAGCAACAATCATTGTTAGCAACTTTACAATAAATTTCCCATCTGATTTATTAATAATTGCTTGACATACCAAAGAACTCAATTTTCCTAAAACTACAGCATAGAATACTGTGGTAATTATAAAAATTCTAAATGAATATTGAATTACTGAAAGTGGTGTTTTATTGAAAAAAGTCCATGGAAATAATGAACTTGCAATAATTAAAGCAATTGTTCCTATAACATATGAAGCTTTTTCAATTCTATTTAGTTTATTCCAAAATACCATTCCCAAAATAAACGTTAAAATAGCTAACGTTCCTAGCGAATATCCACTACAATTTAAAGATTGGACAATAATATCACCAAAATTCTGTCCTTGAAGTGGTACAGGTGAAGGTTGACCGAATTTTTGGTATTTTTCTTGCTCAATAAACGGGAGAAGAAATATTGCTGAACTCAAAATAAAGACCATAATCGAGTATATCAACTTAATGATTCTTTCTTTTCTTTTATCAACCCAGTGGAATAGCACAATGAAAATAATTATAAATGTTAACGATATAATGAACGTTGATAATACATGTGACAACATTATTGCTGACATACCAAAAGCTAAATAAGGCCATTTTCTATCATTGCCAAATAAAACTTCATAAAATCCATAAACTGCAACAGGTATAAACATCATTGCTAAAAATTCCCCAAGTGCCATCCGGCGGTAACAATCCACTAAAATATATCCTGAAAATACATAAATTAATGATGTTAATAAAGCTTGAATCCTATTCTTAAATAATTTATTAGAAATATGATATGTAAGATTTAATGAAAGAAAAATATAGAAGGAGAATCCCAATGCAATTGCGGTTACTTGATTCGAAATTATATTTTTTAATATTGCGAACGGAAGCAGAGTAACCCATGGATAAAACGCACCCAATAAATAACCTATTTTTTTAAACAAATACGTATACATAATTGGAAAGAAATTTCCATTATGTATATTATATGACACTTCTAGAATTCGATCCATTTGATATCCCCAGTCATCACCTTGAGGAATAAATCCATGAATTAGCATTGGTAAAATGAATAATACAGCAGCTAAGATAAATAATAGTTCTCTTAAAATTAAATTCTTATTTTTCTTAATATAATCCAATTATTTCACCTTTTCTTTTATTAAGATAAATTTTATTCAATTAAACACTGTTAATACAAGTACATTCTACATTAAAGAAAATTTATAATATTTTCAATGTTTTATCAAGTTCCTCTCTTTCACTTTTTGATAATTACACCGAGTAAACCGAAACCTAATCATATAGACTAAATTTCGTCGTTTTCATTTAAAACATATTATCAAACAAACTCAACTGGTTTTCATCCGGCAAATCATCGA
>DSLFI04102__coassemble_201_pt1 | contig 30420 bp, 36 predicted proteins | sample DSLFI04102__metabat2_low_PE_004 | metagenome-assembled genome bin DSLFI04102 | reverse complement strand
AATTCACAATCATTTGAAAACAATATCTAACAAAAAAATCACTTTTTATAACGATTTTCGTACAACCGTACTACTTAGGACTAGACTAGGTTTCCCACCATCGTAACGCCCGTTGTCGTTATAAAAGTGACACAAAATATAATTTATTTTAGTATTAGCAATTAAATTAGTCTACTAATTCAAGAACTGCCATCTTAGCAGCATCGCCACGCCGTTCTTGCATCTTGATGATTCGGGTGTAACCACCATTCCGATCCTTGAACCGTGGAGCTACTTCGTCAAACAACTTTTGTAAAGCTGTTTGAACAACGATGTCATCGCCATCTTCCTTAACGTCTGCAACAACATCCATTAAGTAAGCTGCTGCACGCCGGCGTGATGCTAAATCACCTTTTTTACCTAAAGTGATCATCTTTTCAACTTGACGCCGAACTTCTTTAGCACGTTGTTCAGTTGTAACGATCTTGCCGTTAACGATTACATCAGTTGTTAAGTTCCGTAACATTGATTTACGATGTCCGCTTGTGCGACCTAATTTCCGGTAAGCCATGAATAGTTTCCCTCCTTTAATTCTAATTAGTCATCATGACGTAATGAAAGACCTAAATCAGCAAGTTTTGACTTAACTTCTTCAAGTGACTTCCGGCCCAGATTCCGAACCTTCATCATGTCAGCTTCAGTCTTGTCAGTTAATTCTTGAACCGTATTGATTCCAGCACGCTTCAAGCAATTGTATGAACGAACTGATAAGTCTAAGTCTTCAATTGTCATTTCGAGCATTTTTTCCTTGTGTGTTTCTTCTTTTTCAACCATGACTTCGGCATTCTTAGCTTCATCAGTCAAGTTAACGAAGATTGACAAGTGCTCTGTTAAAATCTTAGCTGATAAACTGATTGCTTCACTTGGAGTGATTGAACCATTTGTCCATACATCCAATGTCAATTTATCATAATCATTCTTTTGACCAACACGTGTCTTTTCTACTTGGTAGTTTACACGTTCAATTGGGGTATAAATTGAGTCGATTGCTAAAACACCAATCGGCATATCATCTGCTTTAGCTTTGTTTTCTGTAGCAGAAACATATCCACGACCTTTATTAGCAGTCATTCGAACATGGAATGAAGCTCCTTCAGCAACTGTACAGATGTACAATTCTGGATTCAAAACTTCAACATCAGCACCGCAGTGAATATCGCCTGCTTTAACTTCTTTGGCACCTGTAACATCAATCTCGAGGATTTGAGGTTCTTCAGTGTCCATCTTTAAAGCAACCTTCTTCAAATTCAAAATGATGGTTGTAACGTCTTCCATAACACCTTCAACAGTTGAAAATTCATGCAAAACGCCATCAATTTGAACATCAGTGATCGCTGCACCTGGTAATGATGAAAGTAAAATTCTCCGTAAAGAATTTCCTAACGTAGTACCATAACCACGTTCCAACGGTTCGACAACAAATTTACCGTAGTCATTGTTTTCTTCAATTGTGTGAATCTTTGGTTTTTCGAATTCGATCATGCTATTTGTCTACCCCTTTCAAAACGTAACGTGTAATCTGGCAAAAACAAAATGAAGTTACCCTCAAAATGAATACGAACCCACATTAAACACGACGACGTTTTGGAGGACGGCATCCGTTATGAGGAACTGGTGTAACATCTTTAATTGATGTAACTTCCAAACCAGTTGTTTGAAGAGCACGAATTGCTGCTTCACGACCTGAACCAGGACCTTTAACTGAAACTTCAACAGTCTTCATTCCGTGATCCATTGCACCCTTAGCTGCAGCTTCTGAAGCCATTTGAGCAGCAAATGGAGTTGACTTCCGTGAGCCCTTGAAACCTAATGCACCTGCTGATGACCATGCAACGGCATTTCCGTGAACATCAGTAATCATAACAAGTGTATTGTTGAATGTTGAGTGAATGTGTGCAACACCCGTTTCAATATTCTTCTTTACACGACGCTTACGTGATTTCTTAACAGCCATGAACGTTTTCCCTCCTTCTAATTATTATTTCTTTTTCCCTGCAATTGAAATTGCTGGGCCTTTGCGTGTCCGCGCGTTGTTCTTGGTGTTTTGACCACGAACAGGCAAGTGGCGACGGTGACGCATGCCACGGTAAGAGCCGATTTCTGAAAGGCGCTTAATGTTCATTGATACTTCACGGCGAAGGTCACCTTCAACCTTGTAGTTATCAACTTCGGCACGGATCTTATCTTCTTGGTCAGGAGTTAAGTCACGTACACGAACGTCTTCTGAAACACCAGCAGCAGCAAGAATCTTCTTTGCTGTTGTATTACCGATTCCATAAATGTAAGTTAATCCGATTACGATACGCTTGTCACGTGGTAAATCGATACCTGCAATACGAGCCATTACAATTACACCTCCTTAAAAATTAACCTTGACGTTGTTTGTGCTTTGGATTGCTGCAAATAACCATAACACGACCTTTACGTTTGATAACTTTGCAGTGTTCGCACATTGGTTTAACTGATGGTCTTACTTTCATGAATCATACCTCCTATAAATTACTGAAGTACAATCTATTTAAAGCGATAGGTAATGCGACCCTTAGTCAAATCGTAAGGGGACATTTCAACGGTAACCCGATCCCCAGGTAAAATACGAATATAGTGCATCCGAATCTTACCGGAAACGTGAGCTAAAATTTCGTGTCCATTTTCGAGTTCAACTTTGAACATCGCATTTGGCAACGTTTCTTTGATCGTACCTTCAATTTCAATCACATCATCTTTCGCCACGCAAAAGTACCTCCTTAATATGGTTTGAAAACTTTAAACGAAAACAGTTATTTTCGCTGATCCAGTAGCTTTTGCGGCAAACTAGACCTATTGAAAAGATAAACCTGAATTATGATACCACACGCAAATCTAAAATGCAATACGTTATGGCTTATAATCCAGGTTTTCTCGCGATTATTTAATTGAGTCTAAAACTTTCTTGATATCGGCGAACACATCATCAATTGCTTGGTTTCCATTTACTTCATGTAAAATTCCCTTTTCACGGTAGAAATCTAACAATGGAGTGTTCATCTTGATGTTAACGTCTAACCGGTTCTTAACGGTTTCTGGCTTATCATCGTCCCGTTGGAAGAATTCGTGGCCGCCGCAACGATCACAAGTGCCTTCAACCTTCGTTGGGTTAAATAATTTGTTATAAGTTGCACCACAGTTCTTGCAAATGTAACGGGCTGTTAACCGTTCCATTAATGAATCAGGATCAACTTTGATATTGATTACGCAGTTAAGTGGTTTGCCTAATTCAGCGCCAAACTTGTCTAATGCTTCTGCTTGAGCCATGTTACGTGGGAAACCGTCTAACATGTAACCATCATTCACATCGTCTTCGCTTAAACGGTCCTTGACAATTCCATTTGTAACTTCATCTGGAACCAATTCACCCTTATCGATGTATTTCTTAGCTTCAAGGCCCATTTCAGTTCCGTTTTGCATTGCAGCCCGGAAAATATCACCCGTTGAAATGTGTGGAATGTGATATTCATCAATAATTTTTTCTGCTTGAGTACCCTTTCCTGCACCAGGAAGACCCATTAACATTAAATTCAATGCCATTTAAATTTCTCCTTTAAATAAATTCACTAACGTATTATAACCCAATTTTTTTAAAGATAAAAGTTTATCAAAAACAAAAAGAACCCGTAATTTCTTACGAGTTCTTTTAATAACTAACTTAACTACTCACGAATAAATCCAACATATTCGCGTTTCATCATCATACCTTCAATTTGCCGCATTGTTTCAAGGGTTACCCCTACAACAATCAGCAAACTAGTACCACCTAAACCGATTGATTCATTCAATCCCCAAACGCTTGATGCGACTAAAGGAATCAATGAAACGAATCCTAAGAAAAGCGAACCAACAGTACTTAATCTCATCAATAAACGAGATACATACTTTTCAGTTTCTTTTCCGGGCCATACAGATGGAATGTAGCTTCCTTGCTTTTGTAAGTTTTCTGATAATTTTTCAGGGTTAACTTGAACAAAAGCATAGAAGAATGTAAACAGAATAATTAAAATTGTATACAAAATCATTCCTGGCACTGTCTGCATATTGAAAATATTCGACAATGTTTGATACCATCCATCACCTGAATGAGTTCTTGTGAAGGCCATCAAGATCGTTTGAATCGTTGCAATAAATGAACTGGCAAAGATAACAGGAATAACTCCAGCAACGTTAACTTTTAATGGTAAGTATGAGTTTTCTGAAGAACCTGCAACCCGTCTTGTATATTGAATCGGAATCTTGTAGTTAGCTTGTTGAACATATGTAACAAATGTCACGATCACAAGGATAACTAACAAAAGAACGACACAATACAATACTGAATGCCAGAGTTGCGATTTACTTACATGAGCAAACTCTTCTTGATAAATTTGCTTGATTCCAACTGGGACCCGCGCAAGGATTCCGGCCATAATAATGATTGAAATCCCATTGCCGATTCCCCGATCAGTAATCATATCACCTAACCAAGTAGCAAACATTGTACCAGCTGTTAAAATCACACCAATACATACGTAAGTTTGAACACTTGGGTTTTGAACTAAGTGAAGACTACTCAAAGCGTTGAAACCAGCTGTAATCCCGATTGATTGTACAAACGCAAGCACAATTGTTAAATAACGGGTAACCTGATTCAATTTACGCCGTCCAACTTCACCTTGCTTACTCCACTCTACAAATTTCGGAACAATATCCATTTGCAAAAGTTGAACAACAATTTGGGCGGTAATGTATGGTGAAACCCCCATCGCTAAAATTGAATAGTTGGTCAGACCGCCACCACTGAAAGTATTTAACATACTAATTAACCCTGAAGATGCAACACTCGCTAATGCTTTTGCGTTGATCCCAGGGACAGTAATGTATGTGCCTAAGCGAAATACAATCAAGACACCCAACGTGAATAAGATTTTCTTTCGAATTTCTTTATCAGCAAGGGCGTTCTTCATTGTCTTAAGCATCTATTACATCACCTCGGCTTGACCGCCTGCTGCTTCGATGGCACTCTTAGCTGATGCTGAGAACTTGTTAGCCTTAACAGTTAACTTCTTCTTTAATTCACCATTGCCTAAGATCTTGATACCATCTTTTTCGTTCTTAACGATACCTGATTCAACCAACAATGTTGGTGTAACTTCTGTACCGTCTTCAAATTTGTTTAATTTTTCAATGTTTACAACTGCATATTCAACGCGGTTGATGTTTTTAAAACCACGTTTTGGCATCCGCCGGAATAATGGCATTTGGCCACCTTCAAATCCTAAACGAACTTTACCACGTGCTTTTTGACCTTTTTGACCACGACCTGCAGTCTTTCCGTTACCTGAAGAAGTTCCACGGCCAACCCGATTTCTTACTTGACGTGAACCTTCTGCTGGTTTTAATTCATTTAACTTCATTAGGTTCGGCACCTCCCTCTAACTAAATATTGACTATTTAGCCAATTCAACGTCCACTAAATGATTGATTTTCCGAATTGCTCCCCGCATTGCAACATTATCAGGAACAATAACAGAACTATGAATACGACCAAGGCCTAAGCCTTTAACGATTTCACGTTGTTTTTGAGGACGTCCAATGACTGAACGAACTAAAGTAACTTTCAATTGAGCCATAATCTAAGTCCTCCTTATTCTGCTAAGTGTTGAACTGAAACTCCACGTAATGAAGCAACTTGTTCAGCACTCTTCAATTGTGATAAACCATCCATTGCTGCACGAACAACGTTGATTGGTGTGTTAGAACCTAATGACTTACTTGTAATATCATCAATACCTGCAAGTTCCATAACGGCACGAACCGCACCACCTGCAGCAACCCCAGAACCAGCTTCAGCTGGCTTCAACATAATGCGGCTACCGCTGTATTGACCGAGAACTTCATGAGGAATAGTTGTTCCAACAACAGGAACTTCGATTAAGTTCTTACGAGCAGCGTCAACAGCCTTGCGGATTGCTTCTGGGACTTCTTGAGCCTTACCAGTTCCAAAACCTACATGACCATTGTGATCGCCAACGATTACTAAAGCAGCGAAACGTAAACGACGTCCACCTTTTACAACTTTAGTAATCCGGTTAATAGCAACGACACGATCTTCTAAATCTAATTGAGCTGGATCAATAAAAGCCATAAACGTTATTTCCTCCTTCTATTAAAAGTCTAAGCCATTTTCGCGAGCAGCTTCTGCTAAAGCTTCAACACGTCCATGGTAGAGGTATCCACCACGGTCAAATACAACTTCTTTGATACCTTTTTCTACAGCACGTTTAGCAACGACTTCACCAACTGAAGCGGCTTGTTCAGTCTTTGTGTTGCCACTTACTTCGCTGTCTAATGTAGAGGCACTAACTAGCGTCACACCCGCTACGTCATCAATTACTTGAGCGTAGATGTTTTTGTTTGAACGATAAACATTTAAGCGTGGGCACTCAGCAGTACCAGAGATTTTATTGCGAACACGCATATGACGTCTTTGGCGTGTTTTGTTTTTATCTGGTTTAGAAATCACGATTTTCACCTCTTAATTTTATTTAACAGCCTATGCTGCATTATTTACCAGTCTTACCTTCCTTACGGCGTACATATTCGTCAACATAACGAATACCTTTACCCTTGTAAGGTTCTGGAGCACGGACAGCACGGATCCGTGCAGCCATGTCACCAACAACTTCCTTGTTGATTCCTGAAACAACGATTGATGTTGCTGAAGGAGTTTCAAACTTAACATCATCTGTTTGTTCAAATTCAACAGGGTGTGAGTAACCAACACTTAATACAAGTGTGTTACCCTTCATTTGTGCACGGTAACCAACCCCACGAAGTTCAAGTTCCTTCTTGAAGCCTTCTGTAACCCCAACAACCATGTTATTGAAGTTTGCACGTGTTGTTCCGTGAAGTGCTTTTGTCTTGTTATCATCTGATGAACGGTCAAAAGAAACGGTTGTTCCTTCAATCTTCATTGAAATTTTATCAGAAAATTCACGTGTTAATTCACCCTTTGGGCCCTTAACAGTAACCATGTTACCGTCTTGTTTTACTTCAACGCCTGCAGGTAATTCAACAACTTTATATCCAATACGACTCACGAGCCAGACACCTCCTTACTCTTTAAAATATTACCAGATATAAGCGATTACTTCGCCACCGATTTTCTTAGCACGGGCATCTTTATCTGTCATAACACCTTCAGATGTTGACAAAATAGCGATTCCTAAGCCGTTAAGAACCTTTGGCACAGCATCAGCTTTAACGTATGAACGTAAACCAGGTTTTGAGATCCGACGAATCCCTGAGATTACGCGTTCACCATTTTTACCATATTTCAAGAATACACGGATAATGCCTTGTTTGTTATCTTCGATAAATTCATAATCGCGAATGAAACCTTCGTTCTTAAGAATTTCAGCAATACTCCGCTTAATTTTTGATGCAGGTACTTCTAATGATTCGTGCTTTGCCATGTTAGCATTGCGAATGCGTGTTAAGAAGTCTGCAATTGGATCAGTCATTGCCATATTATTTTGCCTCCTTACTTACTTTATTATGGATTACCAGCTAGCCTTTTTCATGCCAGGGATTTGACCCTTATGAGCAAGTTCACGAAGGCAGATACGACATAACTTAAATTTACGATATACAGAATGTGGACGACCACAACGTTCGCAACGAGTATATTCTTGTGTTGAGAACTTAGCAGCACGTTTATTCTTTACAATTTGTGACTTTTTAGCCAATGTGAAACCCCCTTACTACTTAGCGAATGGCATTCCTAATTGAGTTAATAATTCTTTTGATTCTTCGTCTGTGTTAGCAGTTGTTACGATTACAATGTCCATTCCACGAACCTTGTTAACGTTATCGAAGTCAATTTCTGGGAAGATCAATTGTTCCTTGATTCCAAGTGTGTAGTTCCCACGACCATCAAATGCACGTTTGCTGATTCCATGGAAGTCACGAACACGTGGTAATGAAACTGAGATCAACTTGTCTAAGAATTCGTACATCCGTTGACCACGTAATGTAACTTTGCAACCAATTGCGTTACCTTCACGTAAACGGAAACCAGCGATTGATTTCTTAGCACGTGTGATAACTGGTTTTTGACCAGCAATCAAAGTTAATTCTTCAACTGCTTCGTCTAAGTTTTTAGCGTTACTTACAGCATCACCAACACCCATGTTGATAACGATTTTATCAATCTTTGGTGTTTGCATTACTGATGTATAATTGAATTTTTCCATCATTGATGGAACGATTTCTTTATCATACTTTTCTTTTAAGCGATTTTCCATGAAGAAAGTATCCTCCTTCCTTTATTACAATGTTTTACCTGTCTTTTTAGAAACACGTACTTTCTTGCCATCTTCAATCTTGAAGCCAACCCGTGTTGGTTCATTGTTTGAAGGATCGATAAGCATAACGTTAGAAACATGAATCGGTGCTTCAACTTCAACAATTCCACCATTTGGATTTGCGTTAGTTGGTTTTTGGTGCTTCTTAACGATGTTTACGCCTTTAACGATTACACGTTCTTTTGAAGGAAATACTTTTTCAACTGTACCTTCTTTGCCTTTATCTTTACCGGCGATTACTTTAACTTTATCATTCTTTTTGATGAACATATTGCTTGTGCACCTCCTTATCAACTAATGGTTCATTATAATACTTCAGGTGCTAAGGAAACGATCTTCATGAAGTTTCCATCACGTAATTCACGGGCGATTGGTCCGAAAATACGTGTACCTTTAGGTGACTTATCATCACTAATGATTACTGCAGCATTTTCATCAAATTTGATGTATGAGCCATCAGCACGGTGTACGCCAGACTTTGTACGAACAACAACAGCTTTTACAACATCGCCTTTTTTGACAACGCCACCTGGTGTTGCTTGTTTAACAGTAGCAACAATGATGTCACCGATGTTAGCAGTCTTAACACGAGAACCACCTAAGATCTTGATTACTAAGAGTTCACGTGCTCCTGAGTTATCAGCGACTTTTAAACGACTTTCTTGTTGGATCACAGTAAGTGTCCTCCTTTCGCTATTAGATAATTAGTAGAATACGAATTAGTTCTTTGGGTTATTCATTAAAGAATAACTGCTTTTTCAACAATTTCTAATAAACGGAAACGTTTTGTAGCTGACAATGGACGTGTTTCCATAATCTTTACGATATCGCCAACTTTTGCTTCGTTGTTTTCGTCGTGAGCTTTGAATTTCTTTGTGTATTTAACACGCTTACCGTAAACCTTGTGGTTAACATAAGTTTCAACAGCAACCGTGATTGTTTTATCCATTTTATCTGAGACAACGCGTCCTTGATAAACTTTACGGTGATTACGAGTTTCACTCATGCGAAATTAGCCTCCTTTTCGTATTCTTATTTGTTTAATTCTGCTTGACGTAATGCAGTTTTAATACGTGCAATGTTCTTACGAACTGCTTTTAACCGAGCAGTGTTTTCCAATTGACCGGTAGCTAATTGGAAGCGTAAGTTAAATAATTCTTCTTTATATTGCTTTTCTTTTTCAAGCATTTCAGCAGTGGTTAATTCATTAATTTCTTTAGCCTTCATTTGATTCGCCACCTACTTCCTCACGTTTTACAAACTTAGTCTTCACTGGGAGCTTGTGGGAAGCTAAACGGAAAGCTTCACGAGCAACTTCTTCAGGAACGCCGGCAATTTCAAACATAACCTTGCCGCGCTTTACTGGAGCTACCCAGCCTTCTGGTGTACCTTTCCCAGAACCCATACGAACACCAATAGCTTTAGCAGTATATGATTTGTGAGGGAAAATCTTAATCCAAACTTTTCCGCCACGCTTCATATAACGAGTCATCGCAATACGAGCAGCTTCGATTTGACGGTTTGTGATCCAGTGTGATTCAGTTGCTTGTAAACCAAATTCACCAAATGTAACTGTCTTGCCACCCTTAGCTTCGCCACGCATGTGACCACGGAATTCACGACGATGCTTTACACGTTTTGGTACTAACATAGATTATTTCCCTCCTTTGCTGTTGTTTTTCTTTGTTGGTAATACTTCACCACGGTAAATCCATACCTTAACACCTAATTGACCGTACGTTGTAGAAGCTTCTACCCATGCATAGTCAATGTCAGCGCGTAATGTATGCAAAGGAACTGTTCCGTCTGAGAAGTGTTCAACCCGTGACATATCTGCCCCGTTTAAACGACCTGCAACTTGAACTTTGATACCCTTTGCACCTGCACGCATTGTACGTTGCATTGCTTGCTTCATTGCACGCCGGAATGCAATCCGGTTTTCCAATTGTTGTGCAATGTTTTCGCCAACTAACTTAGCATCTAAGTCTGGTTTCTTGATTTCAACAATGTTAATGTGTACGCGTTTACCAGTTAACTTGTTTAATTCTTGACGTAACTTTTCAACTTCTGATCCACCTTTACCGATAACCATTCCTGGTTTAGCAGTATGAATTGAAATGTTAACACGCTTTGCAGCACGTTCAATTTCAATAGTTGAGACAGAAGCGTTGGTTAATTTATTTTCGATGAATTTACGGATTCGTAAGTCTTCGTGTAAATCTGTTGCAAAATCTTTTTCAGCGTACCATTTTGCATCCCAGTCACGAATGATACCGACACGTAATCCGGTTGGATTAACTTTTTGACCCACGCGTTATCCCTCCTTATTTAGCAGATACCACAATTGTAATGTGGCTTGTACGTTTGTTGATTGGAGAAGCAGAACCTTTAGCACGAGGACGGAACCGTTTCAAAGTTGGTCCTTCGTTAACATAAGCTTCGCTTACATATAAATCTTCAACATCTAAATCAAAATTGTTTTCTGCATTTGCAATTGCAGAATTAAGAACTTTTTCAATTAAGTAAGCACCTTTTCTTGGTGTAAATTTCAAGATGCCTAATGCGTCAGCAACTTTTTTGCCACGGATAAGGTCGATCACAAGACGTGCTTTACGTGCAGGGATACGGACCATACGAGCGGTTGCCTTTGCTGATGTAACTTGTTCAGCCATGCTTTATCCTCCCTTATTATCTTACGCCTGTCTTCTTGTCGTCTCCGCCGTGACCATGAAATGTCCGTGTTGGAACAAATTCACCTAATTTGTGTCCAACCATGTCTTCTTGAATGTAAACTGGCACGTGCTTGCGGCCATCATATACAGCAATCGTGTAGCCGATAAAGCTAGGGAAGATTGTTGAACGGCGTGACCATGTCTTAATTACTGATTTTTTATCTTGATCAGCTTGTGCTTCAACCTTTTTCATCAAATGTTCATCGACGAAAGGTCCTTTTTTCAAACTCCGACTCAATGTTTGTCCTCCTTTCGGATAATCACCTTACAGGCAATTATTTTTTATGACGTGAACGAACGATAAATTTGTTTGATTTTGCCTTCTTTGAACGAGTCTTAAGACCAGTTGTCTTCTTACCCCATGGTGATAATGGTGATGGACGACCAACTGGAGCCTTACCTTCACCACCACCATGAGGGTGATCGTTAGGGTTCATTACAGAACCACGTGATTGTGGCCGCTTACCCATCCAACGTGAACGTCCGGCTTTACCAATATTGATCAATTCGTGTTGTTCGTTACCTACGGCACCGATTGTTGCCCGGCATGAAATTAAGATCATCCGTGTTTCGCCTGATGTCAAACGAACAATGGCATACTTGCCTTCCTTACCAAGTAATTGTGCTGATGTACCAGCTGAACGAACTAATTGTCCACCCTTACCTGGCTTTAATTCGATATTGTGGATAACTGTACCAACAGGAATGTTTTCCAATGGAAGTGCGTTACCAACCTTAATATCTGCATCCTTACCTGATTGAACCTTCTGGCCTACTTCAAGACCTTTAGGAGCAAGAATATATGACTTTGTACCATCAGCATAAACTAACAATGCAATGTTTGCTGAACGGTTTGGATCATATTCAATTGCTTTTACTGTTGCAGGAACATTATCTTTGTTCCGCTTGAAATCAATCACACGGTACTTACGTTTGTGACCGCCACCACGGTGACGAACTGTAATGTGACCATATGAGTTCCGGCCAGCTGTCTTGCTCTTTGAAACAAGTAATGACTTTTCTGGTGTTGTCTTTGTAATTTCAGCAAAGTCTGAACCAGTCATATTCCGGCGACCGTTAGAAGTTGGTTTATATTTCTTGATCCCCACTGTGTTTTCCTCCTATTACTTAATATTATTATTCTTCGTCGAATAATTTAATTTCTTTTGAATCTGATGTTAATGTAACGATTGCTTTGCGGCGCTTCTTTGTGTAGCCTTCATAACGACCCATGCGCTTCTTTTTACCCTTAACATTCATAATGTTAACCTTAGCAACCTTAACATCAAAGATGTCTTCAACCGCACTCTTAACTTGTGTCTTTGTAGCACGTGTATCAACATCAAATGTGTAGCGTTTATCGTCCATATCAGCCATTGAAGCTTCTGTGATAACCGGACGTAAAATTACATCGCGTGATTCCATTATGCAAGAACCTCCTCTACTTGAGAAAGAGCCCCTTTAGTGATGACCATCTTATCGTTGTTGATAACATCTAAGACGTTCAAACCTTTAGCTGGGATAACAGTAACATTCTTTAAATTCCGAGCAGCTAAAGCAGCGTTTGCATTGTCATCTTCAAGAACTACTAATACCTTTGAATTAACATCTAAGTTGCTTAAAACTTCTGCAAATGCTTTTGTTCTTGGTTGTTCGAATTTCAATTCGTTAACAACAACTAAGCCTTCATCTAATACTTTTTGTGAAAGTACTGACTTAATAGCTAAGCGACGAACTTTGCGTGGAAGTTTATAAGCGTATGAACGAGGTGTTGGTCCGAATACGGTACCACCGCCTACCCATTGTGGTGAACGGATTGAACCTTGACGAGCACGACCTGTACCCTTTTGACGCCATGGCTTCTTACCACCGCCACGTACGGCACTTCTGTTCTTTACAGCGTGTGTACCTTGACGCATTGAAGCACGTTGCATTAATACTGCATCAAAAATTACGCTGTCGTTTGGTTCGATACCAAAAACTGTGTCGTTTAATGAAACTTCACCGTTCTTGCTACCGTCTTGGTTGAATAATGTAACCTTTGGCATGTAAGTTTCCTCCCTTCATCTAATTATTTCACTGTACTTTTAATAGTAACAAATGACTTGTTTGCGCCTGGAATGTTACCCATAATTAAAAGTACGCCATTTTCTGTATCAGCTTTAACGATTTCCAAGTTTTGGATTGTAACTCGTTTGCCACCCATGCGACCAGGTAATACCTTACCAGGGAATACACGGTTAATGATTGAACCCATTGAACCTGGACGACGGTGATAACGAGAACCGTGTGCCATTGGTCCACGACTTTGGCCCCAACGCTTGATGTTACCTTGGAAACCGTGTCCCTTTGAAGTACCTGTTACATCTACAAATTCGCCAGCTTCGAAAATATCAGCTTTGATTTCGTCACCAACGTTATATTCTCCAAGCTCTACACCGCGAATTTCACGAACGAAGCGCTTAGGAGCAGTTTTAGCTTTTGCTGCATGACCTTTAGCAGGTTTGTTAGTCTTAACTTCGCGTTGGTCATCAAAACCTAATTGAATTGCTTCGTAACCGTCGTTTTCCATTGTCTTAACTTGCATAACAACGTTTGAGCCAACTTCAACAACTGTTACAGGTACCAATTCACCATCTTCAGTAAAGACTTGTGTCATACCTATCTTTTTTCCTAAGATTCCTTTTGTGGTCATGAGTACACCTCCAATTTAATTAATTTAGAATTATAATTTGATTTCGATATCTACACCTGATGGTAAATCAAGTTTCATCAATGAATCAACTGTCTTTGGTGTAGGATTTACAATGTCGATTAAACGCTTGTGTGTGCGCATTTCGAATTGTTCACGAGAATCCTTATCTTTGTGTGGTGAACGGATAACTGTATATAATGTCCGTTCTGTTGGCAAAGGAATTGGGCCTGAAATTTGAGCACCTGTTCTCTTTGCTGTTTCAACAATCTTGTCAGCAGATTGATCTAAAATACGATGTTCGTATGCTTTTAAACGAATACGAATTTTTTGTTTTGCCATGATGTTCCCTCCTTCGTCTATTTTTAAAATAAGACTAGCTCCGTGAAAATTACCGATTCACTCGTGGCAAAGCGGCCGGGTGTGTCGCAACCTTTCACATCTTAGCTTATTTATAAACACAGAACAAAATACTTACGAAATCGCAAGTACTTTTACAGTTTATTACAATAAATACGAAAAAGCAAGGACTTTTCTGATTTCAAGCCCACTATAAGAATTATTTTACCTATTATAAGATAAAAATAAAAAGCCATGCTCTCGCATGACTTTTTATCATTAATTATTAACCAGCGTTGCCGCCGTTCTTCTTAATAATTTCTTCTTGAATTGACTTCGGAACTGGTTCGTAGTGATCCATTGTCATTGTGAATGTCCCACGACCTTGAGTTGCTGAACGCAATGTTGTTGCGTAACCAAACATTTCAGCCAATGGTACATAAGCATTAACAACTTGTGAACCGCCCCGAGCTTCCATTCCGTCAACCCGACCACGACGAGCTGTAACGTGTCCCATAACATCACCTAAGTTGTCTTCAGGACATACGATTTCAACTTTCATGATTGGTTCAAGGATAACTGCGCCAGCCTTAGCTGCGGCATTCTTCAAAGCTAATGATGCGGCAACTTTGAAGGCTGCTTCACTTGAGTCGACTTCATGGTAACTACCATCATATAACTTAGCCTTAACGTCGATCAATGGGTAACCGGCCAAGACACCGTTTTGCATGGCTTCCTTCAAACCTTGTTCAACTGAAGGAATGTATTCACGAGGAACAACCCCACCAACGATGGCATCTTCGAATTCGAAGCCTTTACCTTCTTCGTTTGGTGTGAATTCGATCCAAACATCACCATATTGACCTTTACCACCTGATTGACGAACGAATTTACCTTGAGCAGATACTTGCTTTGTAAATGTTTCACGGTAAGCAACTTGTGGTTCACCAACTTTAGCTTCAACGTGGAATTCACGCTTCATCCGGTCAACAATGATATCCAAGTGCAATTCACCCATTCCGGCGATCAATGTTTCACCAGTTTCTTGGTTTGTTTCAGCCTTGAATGATGGGTCTTCTTCAGCAAGCTTTTGTAAAGCAACATCCATCTTATCTTGGTCAGCTTTTGACTTCGGTTCAACTGAAACTTGGATAACTGGGTCTGGGAATTCCATTGATTCAAGGATCAATGGGTGATCTGGATCTGTTAATGAGTCCCCAGTTGTTGTATCCTTCAAACCGATTGCGGCTGCAATATCACCTGAGAATACTTCTGGGATTTCTTTCCGGTGGTTTGAGTGCATTTGCAACAAACGACCAACACGTTCACGCTTGCCCTTTGTAGCGTTCAATACGTATGAACCAGCTTCCAAAGTACCTGTGTAAACCCGTAAGTATGTTAAACGACCAACGAATGGGTCAGTTGCGATCTTAAATGCTAAACCAGCAAATGGCTTTGAGTCATCAGCAATTAAATCAACTTCTTCACCTGTGTCAGGATCTGTAGCTGTATATGGTTTAACATCTAATGGTGATGGCAAGTAGTCGTTAACCCCATCAAGCATCATTTGAACACCTTTGTTCTTGAATGCTGAACCAGCAAATACAGGGAAGAGGTCTAATGTTAATGTTCCACGACGAATTGCTGCCCGAAGTTCATCGTTTGAAATTTCTTCACCGCCAAGGTATTTTTCCATGATTTCATCGTCAACATCGGCGATTTGTTCGATCATTTCTTCACGACGCTTTTCAGCTTCTTCACGGTATTCTTCTGGAATATCAACTGTATCCCACTTTGAACCTAACTTATCTTCGTCATAAAGGTCAGCCTTCATTTCAATTAAGTCAATAACCCCTTCGAATTCATCTTCGGCACCGATTGGCATTTGAACTGGCAATGGATTTGCTTGAAGACGATCCCGGATTGTATCAACTGAGTAATCAAAGTTAGCACCGATCTTATCCATCTTGTTAACAAAGACGATCCGTGGAACCCCGTATGTACTTGCTTGACGCCATACGTTTTCAGTTTGTGGTTCTACCCCTGATTGGGCATCCAAAACAACAACGGCCCCATCTAAAACACGAAGTGAACGTTCAACTTCGATTGTGAAGTCAACGTGCCCTGGGGTATCAATAATGTTGATTCGGTGATCTTTCCATTGAGCTGTTGTAGCAGCTGATGTGATTGTGATCCCACGTTCTTGTTCTTGTTCCATCCAGTCCATTTGTGAAGCACCATCGTGTGTTTCACCAATTTTGTGAATTTTACCTGTATAGTAAAGAATACGTTCTGTTGTAGTTGTCTTACCAGCATCGATGTGAGCTACGATCCCGATATTACGTGTTTTTTCCAAAGGGAATTCACGTTTATTAGCCATGGAAATATTCTCTCCTTCCAATTATTAAATCAATCGAATTTTCAAAAAAATGACTATTATAGGATAAAAGAATCTATAACAGCCATTCCACAAAATATTACCAACGATAGTGTGCGAATGCACGGTTTGCATCAGCCATCTTGTGTGTATCTTCACGTTTCTTAACAGAAGCACCAGTATTGTTAGCTGCATCCATAATTTCTTTTGCTAAACGTTCAGACATTGTGTGTTCACCACGAAGACGAGCGTAGTTTACGATCCAACGTAAACCTAATGTACGACGACGGTCTGGACGTACTTCGATCGGAACTTGGTAGTTAGAACCACCAATCCGGCGGGCCTTAACTTCCAAAACAGGCATAACGTTTTCCATTGCTTGTTCAAAGACTTCCAATGGATCCTTGCCAGTCTTTTCTTTGATCATATCAAATGCTTCGTATAAAATCTTTGAAGCTGTACCACGCTTACCATCTAACATAAGGTGGTTAATTAAACTTGTAACCAATTGTGAATGATAAATTGGGTCTTCAGGTACTTCGCGTTTTGCTGCAGGACCTTTTCTTGGCATATGCTCTACCTCCTAAAATAAGTATTGATTATTTCTTCTTAGGCTTCTTTGCACCATATTTTGAACGGCTTTGCATCCGGCCTTCAACACCAGCTGTATCCAAAGCACCACGAATAACATGGTAACGAACACCAGGCAAGTCTTTTACACGGCCACCACGAATTAAAACAACACTGTGTTCTTGCAAGTTGTGACCAATACCTGGAATGTAAGCTGTAACTTCGATCAAGTTTGACAAACGTACACGAGCGTACTTCCGCAAAGCTGAGTTAGGCTTCTTTGGTGTCATTGTACCAACACGGGTTGCAACCCCACGCTTTTGTGGAGCTGGAGTGTTTGTTTGAACTTTTTTGTAACTGTTGTACCCAAAGTTTAAAGCTGGGGAATTAGATTTTGAACCTTTAGACTTACGACCTTTACGAACTAATTGGTTAATTGTAGGCATCTAAAGCTTCCTCCTTCCTTAATTGTCATTTTTCTAGTACACACACCCAGGAGTTTCTTTTTTAATTATAAAAAAACTCGGTGTGAGATATTACCGTGCTAAACAGTTCTCATAAAGCACCTTTTTTAATTTATCACAGAGCATTTTTGATGTCAATTCAATTTCAAAAATAATTTTAAATTTCGTAATTATCTTTAGGAGGAACTTTATGTTAATTATCTTTTTTATTCTCGGAACTGCATGTGTTTCATTTGGAATGTGCCAAGCCCGGCGGTATGTTGAGCAAATTCAAAACTGCAACTGGTCGATTTGTGATCATTGTCATCAGCGCCTTAAATGGTGGCAGTTGATTCCAATTTTAGGATATCTGCTTCAAGGCGGAAAGTGTGTTAATTGCCATTTTCCAATCACGGTTGCTTACCCCATCGGTGAATTTCTCGGTGGAGGATTCTTCATTTACTTATTTTCAACTTTTTCTGACTTAGCTGCAATTCAATTCGGTTTCTTATTAACTTGGCTTTTAATTTTAGCCCTTGAAGATTTCTTCACCCAGACGGTCTCGCTTAACCTTTTGCTTGGTGGCACATGCTGTGTTTTCTTAATTTTTGGCAATCGAATTTTCAGTATTCCGTTAATTCAAATCGAGTTCTGGATCATCATCAGCGGAAGTCTCGCAATTTTATCGCTTAACAATTACTTTGGATGGGCTGATACCTGCCTGATAAGTTTATTTGGAATTTTATTTCCACCAGTTACCCTTGCGGTGATCATTTTAATTGCTTCTTGCGGAGCCTTCATTACATTGAAGTTTTCAAATCAAACCACGCTTCCTTTTATTCCATGGCTTTTAATTGGAATCATTGTAACTTTACTTTTGCATTTAACAACCTGATCAGTCTTACTAAATAAAAAAATGGTAATCTCCAACGAGATTACCATTTTAAATTATTCATTATTTTTGGTCTGGCAACTTTGTACTTTCTTCAACCCCAATTTGCTTAGCAACATCTGAAATTGAGTAGACATTGTCGGTTGCAAGTCCAGTTTCTTCAGGCTGAATATCGTGGTACTTCTTCATTCCAGTACCAGCTGGAATTGTCTTCCCAATAATAACATTTTCTTTCAAACCGATTAATGGGTCGTTCTTGCCGCGAATTGCTGCGTCCGTCAATACCCGAGTTGTTTCTTGGAATGATGCGGCTGATAAGAAACTGTTTGTTTCCAAAGCTGCCTTCGTGATTCCAAGAAGAACTGGCCGTGATGTTGCAGGAATTCCACCCTTTACAAGGGTTTCAACGTTGCGATCCATGAATTCGCTTGTATCCATTAATGTTCCTGGAAGCATTGATGTGTCACCAGGATCCATGATGCGAACTTTTTGAAGCATTTGCCGGGTCATGATTTCAACGTGCTTATCTGAAATATCTACCCCTTGCATCCGGTAAACCTTTTGGATTTCGTGTAAGATGTAGTTTTCAGTTGATAAGACGTCGCGAACCTTGATCAATTCCTTTGGATCGATTGAACCAACTGTCAACGGATCACCACGGTGGACTGAGTCGCCTTCCTTGACCTTCAATACTGAGGTGAATGGCAAGTCATATGTCCGGGTATCAGTTTCACCCGCAACTGTAACAACCTTTGTTCTTTCAGCTGGGTTTTCTTCAACCGTATCAACAACCCCAGTAACTTCACTGATGATTGCGCGTCCTTTAGGATTCCGTGCTTCAAACAATTCTTGAACACGAGGAAGCCCTTGAGTAATATCACCGTCGCCAGCAACCCCACCTTGGTGGAAGTTCCGCATTGTCAATTGCGTACCTGGTTCACCGATTGATTGAGCAGCAACCGTTCCGACTGCTTCCCCAACTTCAACCTCATCACCAGTTGCCAAGTTCCGGCCGTAGCAGCGAACACATACCCCATGACGAGTGTTACATGTAAATGCTGAACGGATCGTTACCTTTTCAACACCTGCATCAACGACCTTTTGAGCCATTTCTTCATCAACCAATGTGTTTGCTGGAACAATTACTTCACCAGTTTCAGGGTTCTTGACCGTCTTCATTGTGTACCGGCCTAAGATCCGGTCGTACAATGGTTCGATCATTTCGTTACCTTCCTTGATAGCGTAAACGTCTAATCCACGGTCAGTGCCACAATCTTCTTCACGAACAATGACATCTTGGGCAACGTCAACCAAACGCCGGGTCAAGTATCCTGAGTTCGCAGTCTTCAAAGCCGTATCTGTCATTCCTTTACGAGCACCGTGTGAAGAAATGAACATTTCCAAAACAGAAAGCCCTTCACGGAAGTTTGAGATAACTGGCAATTCCATGGTCTTACCGTTTGGAGCAGCCATCAAACCACGCATCCCTGATAACTGCGTAAAGTTTGAAATGTTACCACGCGCACCTGAATCACTCATCATTTGGATTGGGTTAGATGGATCCATGTTTTCAACCAACTTCATTTGGATGTCATCCTTAGCCTTATTCCAAATTGCAATGACCCGGTTGTAACGTTCATCTTCAGTGATCAAACCACGCCGGAATTGTTTCTTAACAACTTCAACGTTCTTCCGTGCTTCAGCAATAATTTCTGGCTTTTCTTTCAAAACAGTAACGTCAGCAATCCCAACCGTTAATCCGGACTTCGTTGATTCGAAGTAGCCAAGATCCTTCATCCGGTCAAGCAATTCTGAAGCTGCTGTTACTTTGTATTCCTTGTAAACTTGGGCAATGATATCTGATAAGAAGCCTGACTTGAACGGTCCGATCAAATCTTGTTTCTTCAAGAATTCGTGAATATCTTCACCTGGTTCCAAGAAATACTTATCTGGAATATGACCTTGTAAGTTTTCTTGGGTTGGTTCATTCAAATATACAAAGTCATCTGGCAAGATTTCGTTAAAGATTGCCTTTCCGACAGTCGTTACCAAAATCCGTTCCTTTTGCCAGTCAGTAAATGGCTTACCCTTTGCAGCTAATGATGATGTTTGCAAACCAATCCGCGTATGCAAGTGAACATAGTTGTTTTGGTATGCTGTCCGTGCTTCGTTAACATCCTTAAAGATCATGCCTTCGCCTTCACGATCTTTTTCTTCAAGGGTAATGTAGTAGTTCCCGATAGTCATATCCTGTGATGGTGAGATGATCGGCTTTCCATCCTTTGGTGCCAAAATGTGGTGAGCAGCAAGCATCAGCAACCGTGCTTCAGCTTGAGCTTCATCAGATAATGGAACGTGGATCGCCATCTGGTCCCCATCAAAGTCGGCGTTATAAGCTTCACATGCTAATGGGTGTAACCGCATTGCTTTTCCGTCAACCAAAACTGGTTCGAAAGCTTGAATCCCTAAACGGTGAAGTGTAGGGGCCCGGTTAAGCAATACTGGGTGCCCTTTGATAACGTCATCTAAGACATCCCAAATATCTTCATCGCGGCGGTCGATCTTCCGCTTAGCGTTCTTGATATTTGATGCCATATCACGTTTAACAAGTTCACGCATCATAAATGGTTTGAACAATTCCAAAGCCATTTCGTGCGGAATACCCATTTGAGTCAACTTCAATTTTGGCCCAACATCAATAACTGAACGACCAGAATAGTCAACCCGTTTTCCAAGTAAGTTCTGACGGAACCGACCTTGCTTACCTTTCAACATGTGTGAAAGGGACTTCAACGGACGGTTTCCTGGTCCAGTAACTGGACGGCCACGCCGACCATTATCGATCAAGGCATCAACGGCTTCTTGTAACATCCGCTTTTCGTTTTGAACAATGATTCCAGGGGCATTTAAGTCCAATAACCGCTTTAACCGGTTGTTTCGGTTGATAACCCGGCGATATAAATCGTTCAAGTCAGACGTTGCAAACCGGCCACCTTCAAGTTGAACCATTGGCCGTAAATCAGGTGGGATAACCGGGATTGCATCCATAACCATCCATTCAGGTTCATTTCCTGAGTCAAGGAATGCTTCTAAGATATCCAACCGCCGAACGGCACGGGTCCGCTTTTGGCCAGTTGCGTCACGCAATTCTTCCTTTAATTCGTCGCATTCTTTTTGAAGATCAACATCTCGCAATAAGGTCCGGATAGCTTCAGCACCCATTCCGGCCTTAAATGCGTCTTTTCCGTATTCGTCTATTTTTTCACGGTATTCTGCTTCGGTCAAAAGTTGCTTCTTTTCAAGTGGAGTTTCACCTGGATCAGTAACAACGTATGATGCAAAGTAGATGATTTCTTCTAAAGCACGGGGACTCATGTCTAAGACTAAGCCCATCCGACTTGGAATTCCTTTGAAGTACCAGATGTGAGTTACAGGAGCAGCTAATTCGATGTGACCCATCCGTTCACGCCGAACCTTTGCCTGTGTAACTTCAACGCCACAACGGTCGCAAACGACGCCTTTGTAACGAATCCGTTTGTACTTTCCACAGGCACATTCCCAGTCTTTTGTAGGTCCGAAAATCCGTTCATCAAAAAGACCGTCTTTTTCAGGCTTCAATGTACGATAGTTGATTGTTTCCGGCTTCTTAACTTCACCATATGACCAGCTCCGAATCTTGTCTGATGAAGCTAATCCAATTTGCATACTATCGAATTTATTGACATCGATCAAAGGACCGACCTCCCTTTCATTTTTTTCTTTCAGTTTTTACTAACAAATAATTACTTATTATCGTCTTTCCGTTCGTCAGGATTCCGATCTTCTTCCTGCTTCATTACGTCTTGAGCTTGTTTGTTTTCTTCTTTTTCTTTAAGCTTTGCAACTGCATCAACATTAATTACGCTGTCGTCATCGTCATCAATGTCACGCAATTCAATTTCGTTCTTATCTGCATCAAGAACCTTCATATCAAGGCCTAAAGCTTGAAGTTCCTTAACAAGAACACGGAATGATTCTGGAACACCTGGTTGTGGGATTGGTTCACCCTTAACGATTGCTTCATATGTCTTAACACGGCCAACAACGTCGTCTGACTTGTATGTTAAGATTTCTTGCAATGTGTAAGCAGCACCGTAAGCTTCCAAGGCCCAAACTTCCATTTCACCGAAACGCTGGCCCCCAAATTGAGCTTTCCCACCAAGTGGTTGTTGGGTAACTAATGAGTAAGGTCCGATTGAACGTGAGTGGATCTTATCGTCAACCATGTGTGCCAGTTTCATGTAGTACATGACCCCAACAGCAATCCGATTGTCGAATGGTTCACCTGTTCGGCCATCATAAAGGATACTCTTTCCATCGCCTGGTAAACCGGCTTCCTTAAAGGCATCCCAAATATCTTCATCACGCGCACCATCGAAAACAGGCGTTGCAACGTGAATCCCTAACTTCCGTGCAGCCATTCCCAAGTGCAAGTCAAGAACCTGTCCGATGTTCATCCGTGATGGCACACCCATTGGTGACAACATAATGTCAATTGGAGTTCCATCAGGCATGAATGGCATATCTTCTTCTGGAATAACAACTGAAACCGTCCCTTTATTACCGTGACGACCAGCCATCTTATCCCCAACTTGTAATTTCCGCTTTTGAGCAATGAATACCCGAACCATTTGGTTAACTCCAGGTGCTAATTCATCGCCGGCTTCACGGGTGTAAACCTTAACTTCACGAACAATTCCGCCACCGCCGTGAGGAACCCGAAGTGAGGTATCCCGAACTTCACGTGCTTTTTCACCAAAGATTGCGTGTAATAACCGTTCTTCGGCTGATAATTCAGTAACTCCCTTTGGCGTTACCTTACCAACTAAGATATCACCGTCATGAACTTCGGCACCGACCCGAACGATTCCGAATTCATCCAAGTCTTTTAAAGCGTCTTCGCCGACGTTTGGAATTTCACGGGTGATTTCTTCTGGTCCAAGTTTCGTATCTCGCGCTTCTGATTCATGAGCTTCAATGTGAATTGAAGTATAAACATCTTCCTTAACTAACCGTTCGTTGATGGCAATTGCATCTTCGAAGTTGTAACCGTCCCATGTCATGAAGGCAATCAACGGGTTTTGACCTAAGGCTAATTCACCTTGTTCCATTGCAGGACCGTCAGCCAATACTTCGTCAGCCTTAACGTGTTCGCCAACGCGGACAATTGGTGTTTGGTTGTAGTTCTTCCCACTGTTTGAACGGTGGAACTTCATCAACTTGTAAGTATCAAGCGTTCCGTCTTCACGCCGAACACGAACTTCACAAGCATCAACGTATTCAACAACCCCATCATGTTCACAAATCAAGGCGTCACCTGAGTCGTGAGCAGCCTTGTATTCGATCCCGGTTCCAACTAATGGAGCGTGTGGTTGAATCAACGGAACAGCTTGCCGTTGCATGTTAGCCCCCATCAAAGCACGGTTTGAGTCATCATTTTCCAAGAATGGAATACATGCTGTCGCAACCGCAACTACTTGCTTAGGTGAAACATCCATGTAGTCAACCTTATCGATTGAAACTTCAATGTTGTCATCTTTGTGCCGCGCCATAACAACGTCATCTACAAATGAACCATCGTCATTTAATGGTGAGTTAGCTTGCGCAACAACGTAGTTATCTTCTTCATCGGCAGCTAAGTAATCGATCTTATCTGTAACCTTGTGTGTTTCCCATGAAACGCGCCGGTATGGTGTTTCAATAAAGCCATACTTATTGACCCGTGCATATGATGAAAGGTTGTTGATCAACCCGATGTTTGGTCCTTCAGGAGTTTCAATTGGGCACATCCGGCCATAGTGAGTATAGTGAACGTCACGAACTTCATATCCGGCACGGTCACGTGTCAAACCACCAGGTCCTAAGGCTGATAACCGCCGCTTGTGTTCCAAACTACCTAATGGGTTTGTTTGGTCCATGAATTGTGAAAGTTGTGAACTACCAAAGAATTCCTTAATTGAAGCAACAACTGGCCGAATGTTGATCAATTGTTGTGGCGTAACGGTTGATGTATCTTGGATCGACATCCGTTCACGAACAACCCGTTCCATCCGTGCAAGTCCAATCCGGAATTGATTTTGAAGCAATTCACCAACTGAACGAATCCGCCGGTTACCCAAGTGGTCAATATCATCAGTTGAACCAAAGCCTTCTTGTAAGTTAAAGAAGTAGTTCATTGAAGCGATAATATCTGCTGGGGTAATGTGCTTGTACTTCAAGTCGATGTTGCCATTCCCAATCATGTTAATAACCTTTTCAGGGTCATTAGCTGAGTAGACCTTGATTACTTGAAGGGTCATTGGATCTTGAACGACCCCTTCTTCTGAAGGTTGGTATGTAACCGTCTTAAAGTCTTCCCGATCTAAGTATGGAGCAAGTTTGTCCATAACCTTCTTATCAATTACGTCGCCTTTATTAACAATAATTTCACCTGTATCAGGATCAGCCAATGTTTCAGCAACCGTTGTATTCAACAACCGTGTCTTTAAGCTCAACTTCTTGTTGATCTTGTAACGGCCAACCGGTGCCAAGTCATAACGTTTTGGATCAAAGAAACGAGCTGTCAACAAGCTTCTTGAAGAATCAGCCGTCTTTGGTTCACCTGGACGTAACCGTTCGTAAATATCCTTTAATGATTCTTCGACCCGTGAGTCTTCAGTGTTCTTGTGAACATCCTTTTCAAGGGTCAGCATTAATGAATCAGTTTCACCCATCATTTCGATGATTTCTGAATCTGATCCATATCCCAAAGCCCGAATCAATTCAGTCATTGGGATCTTCCGGGTCCGGTCGATCCGGACATATGCAACATTCTTTGAGTCGGTTTCATATTCTAACCAAGCACCCCGGTTAGGAATAACCGTTGTTCCATAAATGTTGCGGCCGTTCTTATCTAATTCTGAAGAGTAATATACCCCTGGTGAACGGACAAGTTGTGAAACAATAACCCGTTCTGCCCCATTAATAATGAAAGTTCCTTGTTTTGTCATTAACGGGAAGTCGCCAAAGAAGACGTCTTGGGATTTAATTTCACCAGTTTCATGATTTGTTAACCGTAAAGTAACGTGTAATGGTGCAGAATAGTTTGCATCATGTTCACGCGCTTCATCAACGGTATACTTTGGTTCTAATAATTGGTAATCGACAAATTCCAAAGATAATGTACCGGCAAAGTCATCGATTGGCATAATATCTTCAAACATTTCCCGAAGGCCTTCATCTAAGAACCAGTTGTAGGAATCTGTTTGAATCTCGATCAAGTTTGGTAAATCAAGCACTTCTTTGATTCGAGAATAACTTCTGCGTACACGATGCTTACCGTATTTTACTAAGTGTCCTGCCAAGTTGTTCACCTCTCCAAAAATTTTGTAAATCGTTAATATTACAATTTGTTTACAAATTCAAAAATAATGCTCTTTTTCTGTTTTTTTGGCAAAAAAAAACCAAAAACAGATTCGTTGAAAACTTCAAACTACACTATTTTTGTTTCACCTACCAGTATGGACAATATATCACACTGGACTTTCGATCTACAATTATACTTTAACAGTATACTAACATTTCACCTGCTCGTCAACCTTTATCCCTTTAAAAATCAGCTATTTGCGTTATATAATAAACAATATTATTTAAGTTTGGGAGAGAACAACATGGAAAAAAAGACAATCGATCAAGCGAAAGTCCACTCATACATCGATCATCTTCAAAATCAAATGCACGAAAAGATGATGGAACATCTTAAAGCCTTTAATGATGGGGTATTTGCAATCATCATTACAATTCTTGCGTTAGAAATTCCAGCTCCGCATTCGCAGGCTACGTATCCTGCATTTATCAAGTCGATTTCGATCTTTTTGATCAGCTTTTTTGTCATTGGGAATTTCTGGTACCACTTGACCTTATTGTTAAGTAACATTAAGCAGGCACCCAAACGAGTGATTATCGTTGACCTGATGTATCTGGCAGACTTAACCTTGCTGCCTGTTCTTACTTCATGGATCATCGAAAAGCCAAGCGTTTTGGCTGTCGCAAATTACGGAATTGTTTACTTAATTGCCCAACTCGTTCGAACTTGGTTGCGCCATATCGTTTTTTCAATTCATATTTCCTCTGCTTTACCCGCCGAACGGGCAGCAATCATTGAAGACCATACCGACCGGCAAATGCGATTGCGAACGATTTTGCTATTCATCTTAAACGGAAGCCTGATTGCTTTAGCACTCTTAAATCCAAAATTAACGATTTATGCTTATTTAGCACTTCCGATTTTGGATTTCTTTCTTCCAAGTCATAAGAAATTGATCAAAAAAATAAAGCGGTAATCACCGCTTTATTTTTTTACCTTTAATGTAATCTTTCCTTTTTGCGAACCAATCGTTACTTGTGAAGCCGAGTCCAGTTCGCCTGAAAGCAATGCTTCACTCAATCGATCTTCAACTTCAGTTTGAAGTGCTCGCCGCAATGGTCGTGCCCCGTATTCAGGGTTATAGCCTTTTTTCGCAATCGTATCGATCGCAGCGGGAGTAATCTTTAAGTTAACTCCTTGAACTGCAACCCGCTTAATTACTTTTTGCGCCATCAATTTTACAATTTGATGCAACTCATCCTTCGAAAGTGAATGGAAGACTAAGATATCATCGATCCGGTTTAAAAATTCTGGGCGGAACGTCCGCTTTAACCGTTGATGAATCTTTTGCGTCATTGCCCGGTATTCGTTTTCGGGAGTAGCTGCTCCGAACCCGACTTCTTTTTCATCACGCAGATCCGTTGCTCCTAAGTTCGACGTCATAATGATGATCGTATTGCGAAAATCGATTTTCCGGCCTTTTGAATCCGTCAAAAAACCATCATCTAAAACTTGCAAAAGCAAATTGAAAATGTCCGGATGGGCTTTTTCAACTTCATCAAGCAAAACAACTGAATAAGGATTTTCCCGTACCTTATCGGTCAACTGACCGCCCTCATCATGACCAACATATCCCGGAGGAGCACCAACTAACCGACTCGATGCAAATTTTTCCATGTATTCGCTCATGTCGATTCGAATCATTGAATCTTCTGAACCAAAAACTGAAGCCGCGAGGGCCTTTGCTAATTCGGTCTTTCCAACCCCCGTTGGTCCCAAGAACATAAATGATCCAATTGGACGATGCGGATCCGCTAATCCACTGCGTGACCGGCGAATTGCCTTCGCAATTGAACTGATTGCTTCATTTTGACCGATTACCCGTTGATGCAATGTCTTTTCAAGATTTAACAAGCGTTCACTTTCGGTCTTTGAAATTTGCGTGACCGGAACGTTTGTCCATTCAGAAATGATCGTTGCAACATCTTCAGGGGTAACCTTAACCTTTTGGCGATCTTCATCGTTTGCTTGTTCTTCATATTGCTTAAGTTGCTTTTGGGTGTGTTCATATTCCTTTTGGGCTGACACTAAATCATCCATATGACGGGTCGTTAAGTCAAAATCAATTTTTTGTTTTAACTTCTTTTGCTGAAGCCGCAACTGGCCAATTTGACTTTCATTATTTTGATTATCTCGCAGATGAGCCCGAACAGCAGCCTCGTCAAGAACATCAATTGCTTTATCGGGTAAGAACCGATCTGGAATATAACGTTTGCTTAAGTTGATTGCTGCCTGAATAACTTCGTCTGAAATCAACACATGATGGAACTCTTCGTATTCGGCCCGTAAATTTGAAATAATTTCAAAGGCTTCATCCTTTGAAGGTTCTTCAACTTTAACCGTTGCAAACCGCCGTTCCAATGCAGCATCCTTTTCAATATATTTGTGGTATTCGTCAAGGGTCGTTGCCCCCAATAATTGGATTTCGCCCCGTGCAAGCGCTGGTTTCATAATGTTCGAAGCGTCAATTGCTCCTTCAGCGCCTCCTGCTCCAACCATTGTATGCATCTCATCGACAAATAAAATAATGTCGCCAGCATCTTTGATTTCACGAAGAATCTTCTTTACGCGATCTTCAAATTCACCCCGGTATTTGGTTCCTGCAACTAAGGTTCCCATATCAAGGGAAACGATCCGCTTATCAGCTAATTCAGTTGGAACTTCACCATCGGCAATTCGTTGGGCAAGCCCTTCTGCAATCGCAGTTTTCCCAACACCCGGTTCTCCTAATAGGACCGGATTGTTTTTCGACCGCCGCATTAAAATTTCAATTACGCGATTAATTTCCTTTTCCCGTCCTGAAATCGGATCAATCTCACCGTTCCGGGCCATTTTAGTAAGGTCCCGTCCAAGCTCTTCGATCAATGATTTTTGCTTCCGCGGATTTTCCGCTTCTTTACGGATTCGACTCAATTCTGACGGAGCAAATCCTAATTGGAGCAACGTCGTCCGTTTTACATTTGCAACGTCAATATCCAAGTTTTTCAAAATCCGAACGGCAAGGGAATCCGGCGCTGCAAGAAGGGCTAATAATAAATGTTCGGTCCCAATTTCATCAGATTTTAACAGTCCTGCAATTCTTTTTGCCAATTTAAAGGTTGCCTTTAATCCTGGAGTATAACCGCCTTTAGTTTCAATGTTTCCACCATTCTCGTGGTCACCAATGCGTTCCATCTCATTTAAGATCTCATTGGGCAATAAACCCTCTGAAGACAGAACAACGGCTGCAATACTTGGAGTTGAATTTGCTAATCCCCAAAGAAGATCGGCTGTTCCTAATTGCCGTTTTTGATCACCAATGTTTAATGAGCTGATGTATTTCAATGCTCGTTGTGATGCTGCGGTAAAGTCGTAGTTTTCCATTTATATCAGCTCCTCCTATTCTTTACACCTTAATCGATTTAATATACTGATCAAGATCCGTGCCCGAACCTGATCTTCAATTTTTTTATCTGCAAACGAGAGCGTATTACTGTCGATTGCAGCCAAAATTAAATTTGCTTCTTTCTTAGTCAAGACTTTATCTTCATATAAACTTTGAATGATTTGAAGGCCTTTACGGGCATTAATGTGATCGCCAATGTAATCGATCAAATCGTCAATTACATTTACATTATTGATCAAATTAACTTTAGCGATTCGGATATAACCGCCCCCACCCCGTTTGCTTTCAACAAGGTATCCATTTTGGATATTAAATCGGGTTTTAATCACATAATTAATCTGTGAGGGAACAACATCAAATTGTTCTGCAATTTCAGACCGCTTAATCTCAATTTGCTTTGAATCTGCAAGGATTTCTTTCAAGTAGCTTTCAATAATATCTGAAATATTTCGATTTTGCATTGAATCGCCTCCATTATTTGACTAACATTGACTTTTATTATACTTGATGACAATGACAAATTGCAAAAAATACTTAATATAGCAAAAAAAGGATGAACCTTAAAAGTCCACCCTCTTCACATTATCGGGAAAACAGGATTTGAACCTGCGACCCCTACGTCCCGAACGTAGTGCTCTACCAAACTGAGCTACTTCCCGATATCGTTATCTTTAATTTGATAGTAAAAAAGTCATCACCGATCAGCGATGACTTCTACTATCGGGAAAACAGGATTCGAACCTGCGACCCCTTGGTCCCAAACCAAGTGCTCTACCAAACTGAGCTATTTCCCGATAATGCACCCAGTAGGAGTCGAACCTACAACCTTCTGATTCGTAGTCAGACACTCTATCCAGTTGCGCTATGGGTGCATATTCAATGCCGAGGACCGGAATCGAACCGGTACGGTGATCACTCACCGCAGGATTTTAAGTCCTGTGCGTCTGCCAGTTCCGCCACCCCGGCATAATCATTAAAAGCGGAAGACGGGATTCGAACCCGCGACCCCCACCATGGCAAGGTGATGTTCTACCACTGAACTACTTCCGCATAATGCTGACTAGAGGATTCGAACCTCCGACCCTCTGTTTACAAGACAGATGCTCTACCAACTGAGCTAAGTCAGCAT